>VOFD01000897.1_pt1 | contig 80866 bp, 102 predicted proteins | sample 5384101 | NCBI WGS metagenome assembly VOFD01 (sample SAMN12384723, study PRJNA508395) | human gut metagenome | isolation source: healthy gut C | host: Homo sapiens
CGCTCGAGGCCTTTTGCGAGGCGAATGTAGAAGATGTGGAGGAAATTATCCACTCCTGTGGATTTTATCATGGCAAAGCGCGGGATATTGTGGGTATGTCCCAAAAAATCCGCGATACGTTCGGCGGCGTTGTGCCGGATACGGTGGAAGCGCTCACTACCCTGCCCGGAGTAGGGCGCAAAACGGCAAACCTGATCGTGGGCGACGTTTATGGGAAACCGGCCGTGGTAGCGGACACCCATTTTATTCGGATGTCGAATCGGCTTGGATTCGTCGATACGAAGGATCCGTATAAGGTAGAGCTCGCCATGCGCAAGCTTTTGCCGCCGGAGGAAAGCAACGATTTTTGCCATCGCTGTGTGCTACATGGCCGCGCCTGCTGCACGGCGCGCAAGGCGATGTGCGAAAGGTGCTGTATGGCAGAATTTTGCCCCCAAAAAGGCGTTACCTAAGAGTTTTCGATATTTTGAATATACCGGCAGGAAGGGAATCGGGAGCATCCCCAGAAGGCTTTTCCTTTTCTATTTCCCTTGGTGGCAACCTTTTTTACCAATGCCGCTCCACACTTCGGGCAAACTAGCTCAGTTCTTGAAAGCATAGTAGAGTCTCCTTGCTGCCCTGATACAAAATTTTTTTCTTCACTATAGATTTTATGATTGATATTTTGAATATGCTGATTTTTTGTTCATTTGTTGTTTGCGTCAACGGTAAAGCCGTTCATAAATTAATGCAATTTGATCTGAGGTATATACCATTTGACCTGTCGCCATTTTTTTGGATTGTTCGTAATAAATCATACCGTTGGATAACAACATGAGCACTATTTTTAGATATTTGAATATTCTTTAACACACACCGTTTGCTAAATACAATAATTGAAAAGTATGGGCCTTCTGTAAGACCAGAAAGATATTTTTTAAGCCATTCTATATGTATTTCATTTTGTATAATAGGATTTAAAAATGATTTTTTTCAGATGTGTGACCTTTTGGTAATGTTTGTGTCCACATTTTTTGAGTCTCCGAGCCAAAGATCCAACCGCTATAATTTTTTGATTCTAGTACATAAATTCCGGAGCTATGTAAGAGAATAAGATCGATTTCTGTGGTTGTTCCATCATTTTTGGGTAAGTAGCAATTAAATAAGAAGCGTTTTTCTCCCGGTAATTTTTTAAGGTCACGATATGTGCAATATTCTCCTAATTTACCCGTATCTTGTAACATTACAGAAAGCGGCATATGTGTATCTTTTGCATATTCTGATTTGTTATAAAAAAATAATTGAAAGAATCCATATACATAATGATAAAATAAACGCAATTACAAAAAAACAGCATTTTATTCTCTCCTTTCCATAAAATTATATCATATTTTCCTTAATTCAACAATTTCGCTTAATAATATTAAATGATGTTTTAGTTACATACCCCTGCTTAAAATAAAAACGGCACTTTTCATTGATATCGCATCATGAAAAGCGCCGTTTTGTGTTGCTGCCAGGCTATATTTCATCTGCAAACGGACCTTAATTCAGGAGAGATAATTTTTCATCTTCTGAATTCCGGATTCCTCCGTCTGGATCAGCGCTTGGCCAAGCGATTGAATTTCCGGCTGTACGTCGGAATACTGCTTCATCGTGCGCGTTGTTTCGATCAGCCCCATTGTATTGCCGTTAATCATGATTTCCGCAATATGGTTTGCGGATTTATCCATTAAGGTGTTCAGCTGCACACCTGACCAGAGGTTTGCCTGTGCAAGCGGACCCTTATCCTTTGGAACGGCCTTACGCTGGGAAAGCTCCTGTGAGGCCTGGCAGGAAATCTTCGCATACTGGTCGTGCTGTTCGTGCAGATCATTAAGAAGTTGTGCATCGGTTACTTTTTTCTGTTAGAAGGGAGATGGATTCGCATCCCATTTGCGCGCCCTGATAGATTTTATTCAAACATTCAATGCTGCGGTCCCTGCGGCTCTGCCGGCATAAAATCACTCCTATTCGTTTTGCATCAGTAGTCAAAGGAATCTGAAGCCTTCCATACTGTCTCTGGGAACGTTCAATGATGCCGAGTTCCTTTGGCCTGCGTTGTTAGTTTCTACGTTCCCATGTGAAATATGTACGCTACCTTGCAAAACAAGAAAAAGGCCGCTATACTGAAACTAGGTTTAGAATAACGCAGGGCTTGCCACTTCTTGATCTTGATAGCGGGAGTTTTCCGCGGCGCGGTGAGCGGGCGACCAGTTTTCTTTCGGATGGGGCAATGATGAAAAAAAGTGATTTGCTATTGCAGGAAAATATGAAAAACGAACCTCTCTATCTGCGTGTTTACAATTATTATAAGGAATTAATCTCATCCGGCAAGCTGACTGCCGGGGCAAAGCTTCCCTCCATCCGGCGCTGCGCACAGGAGCTGGAAGTAAGCCGTACCACAGTGGAAGCGGCCTATTTGCAGTTGGCAGCAGAGGGATATGTTGTGGCCAAGCCACAAAGCGGCTTTTATGCCTCCAGCCTGGAGTATCCTTTGGAGCCTGGCGGGCCGCGGGTTCAGCCACGGCTCCATCAGGCCGCGCCTGATATCCGGTATGATTTTGCGTCCGCTTCCGTGGATGCGGAAAGCTTTGATTTCGCGCTGTGGCGACGGTATATCAAAAGCGCCCTACGGGCAGACAGGCGGTTACTCACCTATGGCGAGCCGCAGGGCGAGCCCGATCTCCGCGCAGCGCTTTGCAGCTATGTGGCAAAAAGCCGCAACGTGGTGTGCACTCCGGAGCAAATTGTGGTTGGCGCAGGTGTACAGAGCCTTCTGCATATCCTGTGTGGACTGCTGGATGAGCGGCCGCCAGTCGGTTTTTGGAACAATGCATTTGCACAGGGGCGCGCCATTTTTGAAGACCACGGCTTTCCAGTGCATTATTATGTGCAAGGAAGGGATGAATTTGCGGCACTGGAATGGGATCATATCCGCCTGCTATATAGTTCCCCTTCCCATATGGACGCGATGGGCAACGTCATGCCGGTGGCGCAAAGGCTAAAGCTTTTGCAGGTTGCACGGCGTAGCGGGTGCCTTGTGCTGGAGGACGATTACGATAGCGAGTTCCGCTATTTCACCCATCCCGTACCCTCCCTGCAAGGGCTGGACGGGGGCAGAGTGTGATCTATATGAGCACTTTTTCCAAGCTTCTGCTGCCCTCCCTGCGCCTAAGCTTTATGGTGCTTCCCACATGCTTGATGGAGCATAGATATGAAAAAAAGGGCGGGCTCTATAATCAAACAGCTTCTAAAGCGGAGCAGATTGCCCTATGCCAGTTTATCCGTGACGGTCACCTTTCTTCTCAAATTCGGAAGGCACACAAGCTCTATATGAATAAAAGCCGTGCGTTGTGCGGGCGGCGCGCTGTGTGTTTGAAGATCATGCCAGGGTAGAGGTGTGCGCATCCGGCCTGATGGTTCGCTTGGAGATTGCAGCACAAAGCCGGTTCAGGCGCTGCTCGCGGGCGCTGGAGGCCGGGATCGCCGTAAGGGCTGATGAGAATGCCGGCGAAGGCTCCACCTGCCTGCTGTTGGCAAGCGCCGGTGTGCCGACGGGGAACTTTGAATCGGCGATGATGGATTTATTCCACGCCTTGGCAGACGGAATTATATATAATCGATAAAAAATATATCTATTTTTACAAATATATTTGCAAAATGCTTTTCTCTTCGCTACAATAGTGGAAAAGGCCAGATATCGGCCCAAGACGTCAAAAAGGAGGAGAAAGAGCAATATGGGCTTTTTGAACAACCTATTTGCCCAGCCGACGCCGGAGGAAGCGGAAGGCTATAATGTGGCAACCACGCGGCAGATGGTCTGCTTTGGAATGGAGGGCTTCCCGGCAATCGTGTTTTCCGGGCTGATTTCGACGTTTTACATGTATTTTGCTACCAACGTGGCCGGCATTACCATTGAAGCTGCGGGCGTCATACTGGCAATTGCCAGTATCTTTGATGCCGTAACGGATCCGATCTTCGGCACCATTGTAGACAAATATAAGATTTCTAAAAAATATCGCTATATTCCGTGGTATGTAATGGGCGTTGTATTCATCTGCATCGGGATGATCGGCATTTTTTTTGGGCCAAACGTAGCAGCCCCGGCGGCATGGATGATGTGCTTTTATCTAGTGCAGGCGGTTGGCGGCACATTTCTAACCGTATCGATCAGTCCGCTGCGAAATATCTTGACCAACGAGCCGGGGCAGCGTTCAATTTTGCCTTTTTTCAGCAATGTGTTCGGCGGCGTTGGCGGAATGTTATCTCTTGTGATAACACAGCCATTGGTCGATCTTTTGACCAAAACGTTCGGCCGGGAGGTCGTTGCGTGGCGGATTGTCACAATGGGCTATATGCTGCTGGCGCTTATGTCGATTTCCCTTGTTGTCAGCGCAACCAAGGAAAAGGACCGGCAATTTATGGAGTCCGGAGTTGAGCCCTATCAGCTCAAAGATCTTCTGCCTCTGCTGCGGGAAAACCATCCGCTTCAGATGCTCGCCATTGCCGTAGCGACAAATGATTTGGCAACCGGCATGCAGAATGCTACGTTGGTCTATTTTTTCCTGTATGTCATGCATAATAAAGACCTTCAGCCAATTGCAACTGTTGTAGGCGCCCCGTTTATGCTGGTGGCCATTCTGCTCGCGCCCTACATTGCCAAAAAAACGGATCGCAGGCGGGTATTTGTGCAGGGCAGTTGGGTTGGCGCGCTCATGCCGGTTGCAATCCTTCTGCTGCGCCTCTTTTGCTTACCCGGTAATTACGTTGCTGCTGATGGGGCTTAATAGCTTCTGCTCCACTTATATCGGTAGCGTGAAGTGGTCGCTAATGTCGGACTGCGTGGATTATGGCCGCTGGAAAACAGGCAAGTTTGCACCCGGCGCATACGCGTCGATTTTCTCCTTCCTGGAAAAGGTCATGAAATCCCTATCCGGTGCGATTGTTGGTTTTGCGCTGGGCCGGGCAGGCTTTTCCGAAGGGGCGCAGGCGCAGGGGGCGATCGTGCTGGCGCTGATCGTGTTTTTTCCAGTTTGCCGTGCCCATGCTCGGCCACATTGCCTCGATTATCTCCATGCGGTTTTTCGGGATCGATGCGGAAACCTACCGGCAGATGAATCAGAATGCACCGGTGGGAGAGCGGGTTGAATCCGGCAGCAAGCTTTGATTTTGATGCGCTCAGCCTTACACGCCAGAAAAGGGCTGTTGCTAAATGCATAAGACATTTGGCAACAGCCCTTTTGAAAGCCTTTTTGTATGTGGAGCTAAGGTTTGTCTATTCTGCACACAGGCTTCTTCAGGGCCTGCAAGGCGAAAATGCATTATTTCCGAAGCTGCTCTCCGGTGCGGACATCGAGAATATGCGTGAAAACAGCGGTATGTGTGCTGGAGATATATTTATCCACATGCATGCTGCCAAAATACCACTTTTGAAAGTAGCCGATTTGCCAAGCTCTTCAAAATAGGCGTTGAGCGCCGTCACGCGCACCGGGCCTTTTTCTTTGAGCTTCAAAAACCCTTTAATCGTAGCAGGCGGCTCATGAGTAAGGATGATATCCACCTTGCAATCAACCTTTTCCAGATTGTTCGCGCCCTCAATCAGCTCCACCTGCGTGGGAATCTCATCGCGGGACCAGCTATCATTATCGAAACGAATGTCGATATCCGGGCTCTCCCCCGCCCATGGTGAAAATCTTCAGCCCCTCGATCTCATAGATTTGGCCGCGCATCAGATGATATAAATTTTTGTAGATCTGCCGCGCCTTGCCGCCGTTCCACTCGATTACATCATAGCTTTTAAGGAGCTCAAAATTTTCGTGCGTTCCGTCGAGAAAGCAGACGTTGTATTTTTTGCTGCCGATTTGCTTTAAAAGCTTTTGTTCTGCTTTGCTGCCATTCCAGAGGAAGCCGAAATCACCGCAAACAAGCAGAGTATCCCCTTTTTTCAGCTTCTTCAGGCGCGGGTCGCTAAAGCGGCTGGCGTCGCCATGCATATCGCCGGTAACATAAACCATTTAAGTATCCCTCCGTGTATTTGCTTCTATGCGGAAATGAATGGAAAACGATTCCCTTTTCACCGCAATGCTGTTATACTATAACATATCGTAAACATATACGAACGGTATTCCTCCAGAGGAAACGGGCAATAATGATCCTTGCCGTGCGCCCCGTTCGTCATTACATCCTATCATACAACATTTACGGGGAGACTGTCCATGAAAAAGGCAATAATTTTTTTCTGTTGTATTTTGACAATTGCTACGAGCGCTGTTTTCCGGCGGCCGCATCCTATAACGATGAAATTGATTTGGATGCGGAGATCGCCCTGCTGGTAAGCTTAGATAATGGCACGGTCATTTTTGATAAAAATGCAGAGAAACGCACGGCGCCCGCTTCCCCTAACCAAAATTACAACCGCCATCGTGGCCATTGAAAACTGCGCTGACCTGGAAAACACCATCGTTACCGCCCCCCTATGATGCAATCCATGCGCTGGATGGAACAGGCAGCTCCCTTGTCGGCATCAAGGAAGGCGAGCAGATCAGCATGCTCAACCTGCTTTACTGCATGATGGTGCACAGCGCGAATGAATCCGCTAACATTATCGCGGACTATATCGGCGGCGGAAGCATCCCTCGTTTTGTCGCACTGATGAATTCCTTTGTGCAGAAGCTGGGCTGCAAGAATACCCATTTTGTCAATGCGCACGGCCTGGATGAAGAGGGGCAATATACCACCGCGTCAGACCTGCGCAAGATCGTGGAATACGCGCTGCGGCTTCCTGTATTTGAAAAGATTACGAACACTGCAAAATTCACGCTGCCGAAGAGCAATCTGCGCGAAGCGCAGACCTCCGCACGACGAATGAATTGATCGATTCTACAAGCAAATATTATTATGCGGGTGCAAAGGGGATTAAAACGGGCACTACCACCAACGCGGGGCGCTGTGTCATCTCCGTTGCCTCTCGCGATGGATACCGTTATCTTGGAATCGTTTTGCGTGCTCCCTATAAAGATGCGGAGGGGAACATCATAAAAAGGAAAGGAAGGCTCAGCCTTTGCAGACTGCCGCCAGATGTTTAACTGGGCGTTTGACCATTTAAAGTTGGAAACCGTTGCAGATCCGGCCCAGATTGTATCCGAAGTGGCGGTAAAACTTTCGTTTCAAACGGATTATGTGCGGCTTTTGCCCAAAGGGGAAGTGCGCGCGTTGGTGCCTCAGGGCTTGGATGCGGCCGGCGTTATGATCGTGCCAGATGAAAAAATGCCAAAGTCAATCGATGCGCCGGTGAAGAAGGGCGAGGTGGTCGGCCAGGCTAATATCCTGTATGCCGGCCAAGTGATCGGCACAGTGGATCTCGTGGCAGAAAAGGCGGCCCGGAGGAGTCTGATTCTGTATGTAGGAAACCTTTTAAAGAAAGGGATTCAGTCCACAATGGGGAAAGTTATTTTTGCGGCCGCTGCGCTGGTGATTTTGTTTGTCTTACTGGTTAACGTATTGTACAATTATAAAAAAAAAAAACACGCATCCGGGTGGTACGTGGATATCGAAATACAAAAAGGAAAAAGTAAGAGGGGATTGCAATCCAAAAGATTCCCGCTAGGCTTCGCATCGTATAGGAGCTCACAAAAGATCTCTTAACAAGGCAATCATCTGTGCGGCCGGTCTATGGCAAAAAAGAAAAGGGCAAAATTGTTAAGCTTTTTTGGAAGAAAAGTGTTGACAAGCCCAATGCGATTATATTATAATAAGCTTCGCCCGTTGATGGGCAGGCATATGGCGGCATAGCTCAGCTGGCTAGAGCATTCGGTTCATACCCGAAGTGTCACTGGTTCAAGTCCAGTTGCCGCTACCAATATGGCCCGGTGGTCAAGCGGTTAAGACACCGCCCTTTCACGGCGGCTTCACGAGTTCGAATCTCGTCCGGGTCACCATCCATATGCATGCGGGGCTGCCTATAGCTCCCCCCGCCTACATTAGGACGCATAGCTCAGCTGGTTAGAGCGCTCGCCTCACACGCGAGAGGTCATGGGTTCGAGTCCGTTCGTGTCCACCAAAGCAGCAGTGCAAGATAGCACTGTTGCTTTTTGTTATGTCCACTAAAGCGCACCACGGGTTCGCCATTTCTCTGGAGCCTGTATGCTACAATCAAAACCACTAGTAAACTAGTGGTTTGCTCAGACCCCAGAGGGTCAGTACTTGCTGACCCCTGGAAGGGGTACTGAGGGGTTGTCATCGCATCACTACTACAGGCAGCCGCTGAAAGCGGCTGTTTTCTTTTGCCTACTTTCTCTTGCTACCCGTAAACGGGTCCATATACTCCTTGAGTGAGATCTGGTCGTTTGCCAAATCTTCCTCCAACTGGTTCTTGATATACTCCTGGATCATCTTCGCATTCTTTCCTACCGTATCCACAAAGTATCCTCGGCACCAGAAGTTCCGGCTCCCGTATTTGTACTTTAGGTTTGCATGCCTGTCGAAGATCATCAGCGCGCTTTTGCTCTTGAGCGTCCCTACGAACTGTGCTATACTCATGTACGGCGGGATACTCACCAGCAGATGAATGTGATCTGGGCACGCCTCTCCCTCGATGATCTCCACTTTCATCTCCTTGCACAGCTTTTTAATGATTTCGATAATGTCTCTGCGCACCGCCTTATAGATTACTTTCCGGCGGTACTTCGGTGCGAACACCAGATGATATTCACACCGATAGCTGGAGTGCGCTGTATGTTTTACTTCATTTTTCATTTGCATAAAACCTCCTTGCTCTTTCCTGATGCGGTTGCCAAACCATCTTGATTGTAGCATGGAGGTTTTATTTGCCAAGGCTTTTTTATTTACCCCTGGTTGAACCAGGGGTTTTGTTAAGCCTAAAGGCAGCAATAAAACGCGCGCTGCAAATGCCGCAGCGCGCGTCTCGCCGTTTGGCTTTCAGAAAAGGGGGGAGCGTCCGATCCATTTTAACATTCCCATTGTGATCCACTGCATAGAACCGGGCGTCGCCATCCTTCAGCAGAATTTTGGAAACGATAAAGTCGCTCCCATTCCCTCCATCCTCAAAGGTAAGGAAGCTGAATGGATCTGTCAAGCTTTTTCTCCTTCAAGTTCAGGCTATGCGTATGGCCAGAAACCAGCAACTGTGTGCCGATCCGGCCAAGCTCAGCGCTCCAGTTCTCTCCGAAATGATCAGCAAGGTTCGGATCATGCGAAAGTGCGATGCGGTATTGAATCCCATCAGACGTATCCCGTTCCAACCCTTTCAGCCAATCAAATTCTTGTTGACGGTAGGATTCAAAGTCGACCAAACCGCTGTATTCATAATGATCATCCGCCTTATCTGCGCCAGAATCTATCACTACTGCGGTGACCGGTCCATAACGGAAGGTAAAATATAGCTCATTTGTGTCCGTGGGGAAGTAGTCCCTCAGGTGCGCGGCAAATTCCCCGCGTGTTTCATGATTGCCGCGCACATAAACCACAGGGTATTCTCCCTTCGACAGATATGCGGCGTTTCCCAGGATATCCTTGACCATTTGTGTTTTAAAGGAGAGGCTGGTGTTCGTAATATCACCATTGAGCACCAGCAGATCCGCATGGTCTGCGTTGAGAAAGGCATAGGCGCTTTTCATCTTTTTGGTTTCTCCGTGGATATCCGAAACGGATACGATTTCTATTTCATCCTGACCGCTGTAGCCCCGGAATGAAATCGCCTCACTGGAAACCGTAGCGCCCTTAAAGGCGGTGTATCCAAATTTAAACAGAACGCTCTGGGAATGCACCTGATAGGTATTGTGATCCAAATGCTCCTTTTTGACCTTCACCACATGAACCGTGTCGTCGGTTTTGATGTTACCGCTGGCAGCATCGTATACGGTATACTCTTTGCCATCATAGGTGTAGGTGAGATAGCCCGTCCCTTTAACGCTAGTCGCCCATACCACGGCATAGGCATCGCCAGCTTCAAATACGGCAGGCTGCGCCGTAAAAACAGGCTTAACTGGTACCGGCACAAAACCAACGGATTGATAAATTCCAAACACCAGAGCAAAAATTGCGGACAAGGCTGTTTTGATTTGCTCAATCATTCTAAATTCCCCCTCGCTATTTATTAATCTCAGTATAAAATTGCTAATAATAAAAGTCAATACAGATTAATAAATACAGAGAATTACGAATTATGCAACTATCGCCTTATACAATTTGATAACCACCGGCCTCCAGCGCGGCCACAGCCGCTTTCAAGGAGGAAGCCTTCACCAACACATAGTCTGTGTTGTAAGTAGAGAGGGCAAAAAGGCTAATTCCGGCGTCTGCAAGCACGCCTGTAATGCCGGCAAGAATCCCGGTTAAGGTGAATGCAAGCGTCCCACAAATTCGAAAAGCTCGCCAGCCAAGCTCTACTTGCAAAGCGGAAATAGGCACGTTTTGCTCCGGGCAGACCAACGAAAATTCATCATCTGTTATGGACAGAAAGGTATAGGGCCGGCTGATATCTACCCCAAGGGAATCAGAAAGCCGGCAAACGGCAAAGCGGTCCGGCAGCAAGGTAAGCATCATCCAGTATACTCCTCCTTTCACAGCGCATAAAAACGGCGCCCGTAAGACCGGGCGCCGCCGTATATAATTCTTAAAAAAAGAGACCCGCTTATGCCTGACCCGCGCAGCCGAGCACCGTGTTGATCTTGTGCTCCACGATGGATTCAATCGCGTTGCGTGCATCAGTAAGATATTGGCGGGGGTCAAAATGGCTCGGATACTCCGCAAAATGCTTACGGATAGAGGCGGTCATTGCAAGGCGAATATCGGAATCCACATTGATTTTGCAAACAGCCATGCTCGCGGCCTTGCGCAGCATGTCCTCCGGGATACCAATTGCATCGGGCATCTCGCCGCCGAACTCATTAATCATCTTCACATATTCCGGCATCACCGAACTCGCACCGTGCAGAACGATTGGGAAGCCGGGCAGCTTTTCCGCCACTTCAGCGAGGATGTCGAAACGAAGCTGCGGCTTGGTGCCGGGTTTGAATTTGTAGGCGCCGTGGCTTGTGCCGATGGCGATGGCAAGAGAGTCAACCCCCGTGCGGGATACGAAATCCTCCACCTCTTCCGGCTGGGTGAAATTCGCATCGTCGGCAGAAACATTGACGTCATCTTCAATGCCTGCCAGCTTACCGAGTTCGCCCTCGACGACAACGCCGTGCGCGTGCGCATATTCAACGACCTTGCGGGTGAGCTCCACATTCTCCTCATACGGCTTGGAGGAGCCATCGATCATGACCGACGTAAAACCGCCGTCAATGCAGGTTTTGCAGGTTTCAAAATCAGGGCCGTGATCCAGATGCAAAGCGATCGGAAGGCCGGTTTCGGCCACCGCTGCCTCGACCATCTTCACCAGATAGTCGTGATGCGCATACTTGCGCGCGCCGGAGGAGACCTGCAAAATAACGGGCGCATTGAGCTTTTTGCATGCGCTCGTGATGCCTTGAACGATCTCCATGTTGTTGACATTGAAGGCGCCGACGGCATAGCCGTTGTCATAGGCCTTTTGAACATTTCAGTGGTAGTTACCAATGGCATAGAAAGCACTCCTTGTATTTCATTTTGCAGCGTCATAAATAAGCCGCCGCACATAGTTTACCGGGTTATTATATCGCAGAAAGGCAGGCTTGTCAAAGGAATGTCAACGTTTTCTGTGTTTTTTCCTTACGCAGGCAATTCCATCTAGTGTATCGTAAGGAGGAAAGCGAGCCAACCTTTCTAGGTCGCAGCTATTGCAACCTCATCTTGCCTGATCCTTACTATATGAAAAGGGAATTACCATAAGTATCCACCTCTTTTCCAGTAGACCCTTTTATTGAATCAATTCATGCTTCGTTAGGGAAACGACAGAGAATCAAAAATTTATGTTGACAAAAGCGGTAAGGGGCGCTATAATAAACTTCGCAAAAGCGCTCCTTTTTGCAGACAAGTTCATATGGGGTGTAGCTCACTTGGTAGAGCGCTTGCTTCGCATGCAAGAGGTAAGGGGTTCGATTCCCCTCATCTCCACCACAGAAAAACCGCGTAGGTATCGGCTGAAAGCCATATCCATGCGGCTTTCTTTTTATTGCTTTATCCACCCGTGTGCAGTTCGTGTGCAACCGCTGAAAATATAGTTCGCTGGCCTGCCCGATTTGGATGATAGATTATATAGAAGAACGATTGATTCTGTTGTCCACAAATAGAAAATCCGCCATTCCTTCTAGATAGACTTAACACAATTTTTAATAAAACCTCCTGAAAAATCGTTGATTTATGCAGCGGTACGTGCTAAAATAATTTTCGTATCCGGGTCCTGAGGGCAGAAAAGTGGTGGGTTATATACATGGGCGTAAACGTTTACGATTTCGACAATACCATTTATGACGGTGAGTCGCTGGTCGATTTGGTTCTCTACTATATCCCACGTGATCCACGGATTTGGTGGTATCTCCCTCAATTGATTCGGATTGCCTTACGGGATCGTTTTCACCTTTTACGGTAGAAGAAGCAGCCAAAGCCTACGCAGGATTTTTGGAAGGGTATTATGTAAAGCTCTCCAGCCTCGAAGAGGATGTAGTGCGCTTTTGGGATCGTCATGAGCAAAAAATCAAACCCTTTTATATGAAACAGCGCAGGGTGGATGATATTATCGTATCAGGCAGCACAGATTTTTTGCTGGCCGAAATGATGAAACGGATGGGGATCACCCGCTATATCGGCTCTTCTGTTGATCCGCGCACGGGAAAATTTACAAGGCTCTGTTTCCTCGAAAACAAGGTAAAATTATTTCAGGAGCAATACCCCAACGTGCAGATCGAGAACTTCTACACTGATTCCATGAACGACAGGGCGATGATGGATATTTCCAACCATGTGTTTCTTGTGAAAAAAAAAATCAAGTGACCCAAATCAAATAGGAGGAATGTAAATGGGAAAACTCAACGAATTCCTGAACCGTAAGATTATCCAGAAGGATGTCGGTGAGGAAACTTATCTGACCTGGAAGGAAACGATCTCTTACGCTTTAGGCAGAGGCGCGCAGGGCATGAGCACGAGCATGACGAGCTCAAAGTATATCAACTACTTTTTGACCAACGTGCTCTTTAAGAAGCTCTCCAATCCAATGGGCGTCGCCTCCAATATTCGCTTTTTCTGTGGAATTTTTGATGCGATTAACGACCCTATTATGGGCGTTATCGTTGACAAGACCCGGACGAAAGAGGGGCAAATGCGCCCGTATATCAAATGGGCCCCCTGGTTTGTTTCCCTTGTTATGATTCTGTTTTTCATTGGCAGCGCGGATGCTCCACCCGTGTTCAACATTATTTACACGACAATCCTGTTTGTTGGCCTCGATGTTACATACACTGCGTTCGACATCCCCATGGGGGCACTGGCTTTTTCCATTACGCCAAACGGGATTGAGCGAACAAAGCTGTTTGGTGTGAGCTCCATTGTCCGCTCCGTAGTCGGCGCGCTTCCTCAGGTATTTGTCGCTGCTGCCGCATGGCTCCCTTTATTTTAAGAGCCACACGCCGCAGGCCTATCTGACATCCGCTGCCGTTTCGGCAATTGGCATCATTTTTCTCACACGGCTTACCTTCCGCAACACAAGAGAACGCGCAGAGCATCGGGAGGACGTCCCTTCTGTGCGCGAGTGTTTTGGGCTGCTGTTTAAAAACCGTCCGCTTTTGATGCTTTTCTTAGGCAACATCTTTTTTGTCGTGTGCAAAATTGCGGAGCAGGTTTCCTTCTATTTTGTGGCGGATCTGATGTTCGACCGCAGGTATAATGTTGTTGTTGATGTGATTAAATTCCCAGGCTTCCTGCTGGCGGGTCTGATCGTGCCGAAGCTGATTGAAATGGCTGGGCGCAAGGCGGATTCCAAGCGGTTTTATCAGCTTTGCTGCGTAAGCGCAATTGTGATCCATATCCTGTTTGCAGTGGTATGTTACCGCGGCCTGATGCTCAAGGAGCCAGGCTCGCCGGTCTCCCTCCTGACTGGCGCTTGTGTCATTCTATTTACCGGCCTTACCACCATCCCTCTGGAATTTAAAAATTTGATCCAGAAGGAAATGGAAGCGGAAACGGTTGACTATATCGAGTGGAAAACCGGCACCCGTGTGGAAGGCATTATGCTCTCCATCATGAGCTTTACCGGTAAGATTGAAAACACTTTTTCCTCCTCCATTGGCCTCGCAATTCTTGGTCTGACCGGTTATGCGCAACACGTTGAGGGCAGCATCATTCAGAATGCGCAAACGAACTGGGCGCTGTTTTTGATGACAACGATCGTCCCCGCAGTAGGCTATCTGCTTATGCTAATCCCCATGCATTTCTATAATATTACGGGTGACGGCCACCGCCAGATGATGAAGGAAATCCTGGAGCGGCGGGTGCTTCGTAAAGAGCAACGGGCGCAGGAAGACGAGTTTGTTCCTCTGGATTAAAAGCTTTTGCCGGGCGGCCTATAGGGGGCGCTCGGTTTTTTTACGGCACACGGCAAACAGCTCAGAAGGAAAGGAGATATTGCAAATGGAAAGGCCGCTCAAGCTCACCTTCCTTGCGGATACGCATTACTACAGCAAAAGCCTGGGAGTCAGCGGGCGGCAGTATGAGCTGCGCTCCGGCTCCGATCAAAAATGCCTGGCGGAAACAGAAGAAATCATCACAGCCGCCTTTGAGGAGATTGGCAATTCCGACACGGACGCCGTAATGATCGCGGGCGATCTGACAAATGACGGTGAGCGCGTATGCCATGAGGAATTTCGGAAATTGGCGCGTGGACTGGCGCAAAAAAGCCATTGTACCTGATTACCGCCACACATGATTGGTGCTGCGACGGCAATCCCCGCAGGTATGACGGAGACATGGTTTTTCACGACGTGCCCACGCTTTCAAGCGAATCGCTCTATGATTTTTATCGTGACTTTGGGCCAAAGCAGGCAATCAGTGTGTTTCAAACGCATTTGGGCACCGCATCCTATGTTATCGCGCTCAGCGGTTCCGTCTGGCTGCTCGCACTTATTGACGATCAAAACGGCAAAGGCCGGGCCGGTTTTTCGAAGAACATTTTTTGTGGATTGAGGAGCAGCTCCGCCGCGCGCAAGAACAGGGCATTCTGGTGATCGGCATGGAGCATCACCTTTTGCTGCCCCACGTCAGCAGCCTCTTTACAGGCGGCGCATGCGTAGGAGATCGGGGGCTGTTGCCTCCCGCCTAGCGGATGCAGGCCTGCGCTATATGGTGGCCGGCCATAGCCATATCCAGCATACCAAGCGGTTCGTCAGCAAAAAAGGGAACGCTTTAACAGAGATCAATGTGGGCTCCCTATGCGGCTACCCCGGCCCCATCTGCGAAATCACCGTTCAACCGGATCAAACGCTCTTTTATGAGGTGCGCCATCTCGCCTCCTTCCGCTTGGGAGGGGAGGAGATCGATGCCCAGCGCTTTTTCAAGCGGCACGCCACCGCGATGATCCGGCGCGTTTGGGAAAGCCCCGACCGCCGGGAATTCACAGACCGCCTCACCGCCCTCCAACTGCCGGGGGAGAAAATCGGCCGTTTTTATGGGGCTATCCGCCCTGTTTTGCAGTTTATTCGCACGGCGGATCTTGGCCGGTGCTACCGCCTGCTAAAAAGGCTTGGGCTGGCGCGCGGCATCCAAAAAGAATGGGTGCTGGCATATGAGCGCATGCCGCTGACGGAAGTGATTGATGGAATGATGTGCAGCTTCCTCGATGGAGCCTATGAGCCGCATTCCCGTAATTCCGCGTATTATCAGCTTGTGATGGGGCGGTATCTATCCCTTCTCGGCTGTTTCCCAAGAACGGGGATTTGCAAAAACTGATTGACGCGGCGGATGAGATTCTGGCTGGCGGCGAGATCAACGCCCAGCGGGCAAAAATTTAATTTGTTTCTTCCCGCAGCTTTCCGTTGAAAAGCAATCGTCGCGCCCTTTCTTCAACCAGCATAAGATGAACTATCTTATTCTAAATGAAGAAAGGGCGTTTTTATGTCTTATCCAACTTACCCATACCGTGGGACTGAGGAAAAGTGCCGCACAGTGGGGCTTACTTTTCCTCCGCAGCACCAGCCCCGCCAGCCGGGGATGGAATACCTGATGGACCCGCTACCCATCGCTGAAAACCCTGCTGTGAAAGGCAGCGGCAAACTCAAAGGAAAAACCGCGCTCATCACAGGCGGCGACAGCGGCATTGGGCGTGCCGTGGCCTATGCATTTGCAAAAAAGAAGGGGCGAATATCGCCATTTCCTACCTTGATGAGGAGCGTGACGCCTGCGAAACACAAAGGCATATTGAGGCGCTCGGCGCGAGGTGCATCCTCCTGCCTGCCGACCTGCGGGAGCGGCGCAATGCCAAACGGATTGTCAAAGAAACAGTGGAACTATTCGGAGAGATCAATGTGCTTGTCAACAACCATGGCGTCCAATTTGTGCGCGAAAGCATCCTTGACATCACAGGATCAGCTTACCGATACGTTTGAAACAAATGTCTATGGGTTTTCTATGTCATTCAAGAGACGCTTCCCTTTATCCCGGAGGGTGGGGCGATCATCAACACCACCTCCATCACCGCTTATCAGGGCGACGATAGGCTCATCGACTACAGCGCCACAAAGGGCGCGATCGTCTCCCTGACTCGTTCGCTTGCAAAATCCCTTGTCAGCCGTAAAATCAGGGTCAATGCCGTTGCACCGGGGCCGGTATGGACGCCGCTACAGCAGCCTGCCTCCTTCCCGGCCGACGCGCTGGAAACCTTCGGCTCGTTTACCTCGGAAACGCCGATGGGCCGGGCCGGGCAGCCGTTCGAAATGGCACAGGGTTATGTATATCTAGCGTGTGACGATTCCGCTTTTATGACGGGGCAAGTGCTACACATCGACGGCGGCTCCCTTGGCTATTCCTAAAGCGGACGCATCTGTGCGCACAGCGCCGCGAAATCAGGGGGAGGCGTGGCCTCTACCGTCATCTGTTTACCGGAAACGGGATGATCAAACCGGGCGAGTGCACAGTGCAACGCTTGCCGAGCAATTCGGCCATCTCCTGTACCATACATTGTATCTCCCACAAGAGGCGTGCCGAGAGATGCAAAATGAACACGTATTTGATGCGTGCGCCCGGTTTCCAAGCGCAGGCGCATGAGCGTCATTGCATCTCCCTGCATGACCGCCGTCCAATGGGTCACCGCCGGCAATCCACCCTCTCCAACCGCACGGCTGGTATGCATCGGGTTCGGCCGGATGATCGGCCGGTCGATCGTTCCGCTGCCCCGGTATAGGCCGGATACAACTGCGAGATATTCTTTTTCCACCCTTCCGGAAAGCCGTGCGGCAGCATAGCGATTGAGCGCGCAGAGAACTATCCCGGACGTATCCCTATCCAATCTGCCCACACAGCGCATGACGCACTGGCGCCCCTGCTCCTGAAAATAGGCGGCCACCGCATTTGCGAGCGTATCGCCCTGATGGTTATGGGTTGGGTGCATGGCGAGGCCGGCGGGCTTATTGAGGATCAACAGATCATCGTCCTCATAGCGGATATCGAGCGGGAGCTCAAGCGGCTCTACGCGGTTTAAATCGTCCGGCAGGCGGAGGGTCAGCTCGTCCCCCTCGCAGAGCTGATCGATCGTGCGGGTTGGAGCGCCATTGAGGCAGATTCCATCCGGCAGCCGTTTGAGAGATTGGACGAGCCGTGCCGACAGCCCCGCCTCTCCGCGTAGAAAATGGACGACCTTGCGGCCGTCATAACTTGCATCGATCTGAAAGCGCAGGATGCGCGGCATGGCCTCTCCTCCCCCATCCGGTTAAAAATCATGCAGTTCGATCTGTATTTTAAAATCAAAGCGGCCTTTGCCCTCTAGCCGTTGGATGCCCTGCTTCTGCGTAAAATCCAAAGCCGGCCGGCAGGGGTCTGCCACGCCATACCATGGCTCAATGCAAACGAAGGGGGCGCCCGGCTTCGCCCAAAGCCCAAGATAGGGTGCGCCACCGAGCATAACGGTAACAACACGCCCTTTACGGCGGCTTTCCAGCGTAACGCATCGGGAACGCAGGCCGGAGAGGATCAGCGCATCATGAAGGAAGAGCTCCTCTGTAATTTCAATTTCACGGCCATTGCCAGGCACAGCAAATAGCTCGCCGGTGCGTAGGCCATCCGCCCCGATACGCTGGGTATGCAGGTTTTCCTCACGGCACTCAAAGCGGAGCGTATCCCCAATTTCGCAGCGAAAAGCAGGATGTGCGCCGAGTGAAAAATACAGGGGCTCCGCCGCCGGATTCAGCACGGTGTGAGTTACCCCCAACTTTTGCCCCGTTAAAGATATGTGACGCGCAGCTCAAATGCAAACGGATATTGTGCGCGTGTTTCCACATCGTCCGTCAGGGAAAAAACAAGCCTATCGTTTGACTCATCCACGCAGAAAAAGCGTTTTCTACGTGCAAAGCCGTGCCGGGCATCTGATAGGGCTGGCCGCCCAGCCAATAGCGTTCCTCTGCCAGGCTTCCAACGATTGGGAAGAGAATTGGCGCCTGCCCTGGCCAAATAGCGGGGTCGCCCTGCCAGAGGTATTCATAGCCGTCTTTCCTCCGGCGCAGGCTGTGCAACTGCGCGCCAAGTTCATCCACTTCCACATGCGCAAAGGCGTTTTCCATCTGATGATACATCGCTTCCCTTCCCCTGTAAGAGCTGTTATCCTTCTCCCTGCTTCAGCGCCTCCGCCACAGCGTGCGCAAGCTGATCCGGGCAGGAAGTGGATTTCGTACCGCATCGAATGCCGGAAAACGTGTCAATCACCTTTTGTGCGGGCATCCCCTCCACGATTTTGGAGATCCCGGCAAGATTCCCGGCACATCCGCCGTGAAATTTCACGCGGCGAATTATCCCATTCTCTATCTCAAGGTCAATTTCCCTGGAGCAGGTGCCATGTGTACGATACTGGTATATCATAACCATTCCCCTTTTTTCTGTTGAAATACCAAAATACTTGCCTGCGGACAGCAACCTCCACAGGCATCTCCAGTTTAGCATAAAACAGCAAAAGGGGAACCGTCCTAACAGATTCTTTTTGTAAAAAGTAAATTGAATGGCAAAACAAACCTTCTCCATAGCCGCCCTGTTCAGGATACCGCATTACACATGCCGAATGCGCCGGTTATCTCCTGCACGGCCGTCTTTTTTCTTGTATATCCGCGGATATCCTGCTATACTAAATGTGGTTTATTTTCTGCCGATTCAAGCGGCGGAAGCGCAGTCAGAAAGGAGACAAATCATGTTTCGCATCATCTGTATTGCCATCGGCTATCTCTTCGGCTGTTTTCAAACCGCCTATCTCATCACGCGGCATAAAATCTCTCAGGATATCCGCGATTTCGGCACCGGCAACATGGGCACCGCCAACGTCACGCAGACGCTCGGCCCCAAAGCCGGCCTGAGTACGCTCTTGGCTGATGTGCTTAAAACGTTTGTCGCCTGCTACCTCTGCGGCCTGATTTTTCCCGGCCAGCCGGATGAGCTGGTTGTCGTTTATGCGGGCGTGGGCGTCGCTTTGGGGCATGATTTCCCCTTCTGGTTAAAATTCAAAGGCGGGAAAGGCGTGGCCGTTACCATTGCAATCCTTTTGCTGCTGGATAATCATTTGCTCGCCATCTCCTTCTGGTCTGTCCTCCTGGCGTTTTTATGCAGCAAACGGCTGGTGATGGCCGTTGTAGCGCTGTGTATCACGTATCCTCTGGCCATGTTTTTTTATGGCTACCGGATGGAAACCGTCATCGTTGCCGGATTGCTGGCCTGCTTGATTATCGTGCTGCACCGCAGTAGCTTCCGCAAAGAGGTAAAAGTAGAGGATGACTACCGGGCGGAATACCAAAACCTTGGCAAAAATATCGCCTATTACCGGGCGCAAAAAACTTGGATTCGCATGATCTCGCTCTGAGCGCAAAGTTAAGTGAAACCGTCCTGCGTGATTTGGAGGGCGAGGAGATCAAGCTTGCGCCCTCCCTTGATGCATTGTTTCATCTGGCGCGGGCGCTTGGGGTGCCCCCGGCGGGCTGCTGAAACCGGCGGCAAAGCCCCCGGAACCGGAAGAGGAGGATACGGAACCGCCCATCCAGCAATAGAGTCTCTTAGAAAAAAGAGCAACGCCCCTGGCTGACTGGCAGCCGGGGGCGATTTTTTCTCCGTGTTTGCTTTTCTCCAGATAAAAAAGGCGCCACGCCAAAAGCGGGCGCCTCATGTAAGCAATTTTGATCCCGAATCAGTCGCTCGTATACGGTAGCAAAGCTACGTGACGAGCCCGCTTGATAGCGGTTGTCAGCTCGCGCTGATGAGCGGCGCAGGTGCCGGTCACACGGCGCGGAAGGATCTTGGAGCGGTCGGAAATAAATTTGCGAAGCCGCGGCACATCCTTGTAGTCAATCGTCTCAACCTTATCCACGCAGAAGGAGCAAACCTTCCTACGGCCCTTGCGGCCGCCGCGGCGGTCATTGCGATCATATGCCATGAGAATAACCTCCTTTTCAAATCTCTCAGATATCCTGAATCCGCCATGCGAATTCAGAAGGGAAGATCATCATCGTCCTGGATTTCCTCGAAGTCGCCCATATTGCCTGTTGCATAGGCTGGAGCGGGTGCCGCTGCTGGCGCCGCGTAGTCGTTGCGCGGGCCCGTGCCACTCTCGCTTTTAGAGCCGCAGAAGCTGACATTGTCGGCGACAATCTCAACTGCCTTGCGTTTAATCCCCCTGCTTATCCTCATAGGAACGCGCCTGGATCGAACCCTGCACGGCAATCATCGACCCCTTGTGGAAATAACGGGATACGAATTCGGCCGTCTGCCTCCATGCGACCACGTCGATAAAGTCCGTTTGACGTTCTGTGCCCGCCTTTTGATAGGAGCGGTCAACAGCTACTGTAAAGGATGTAACAGAAATGCCGGATCCCGTCGTGCGGAGCTCCGGGTCTGCCACGAGCCTGCCCATAATGACTGCACAATTGAGCATTCGTTTACATCCTCCTTACTTTTTTGATGATCAGGGAACGGAGCACGCCATCTGTAATTTTCAGAATCCGGTCGAATTCCGCTGGAAACTCAGGCGCGCAGGTGTAGTTGAGGAGAAGATAGTAACCCTCGGCCTCATCGTTGATAGGGTACGCGAGCCTGCGCTTGCCCCCTCCTCGACGCTGTCAAGAGTGCCATTCGCTTCAATAAGCGCTTTGAACTTTTCAACCAATTCCGCAGTTCCCTCATCACCCTTCGTCAGAGAGAAGATGAGCATGGTTTCATAGCTATTCTGTGCTGACATTCTTTTTGCACCTCCTTTTGGTCTTTGGCCCCGCTATTAAGGCGGAGCAAGGATAAATCACCGCTTTATATGAACGGCAATTAATGATTATATCAGCAAAAGGCAGGCAAGTCAAGAAAAATGCCAAAAAAGTCACCTGCCTTTACTCAGAGAGGAATCGCTGACAAGCGCTCCTATACCATTATATATGTCCTGTTTTCAGCGCTGAAAAATGCACGCAGAGGCGGGTTGTTTTGCACGCCGTTTTCTAAAAAAGCAGCCGGAAAATCGCGCGCGAAATTGTTTGTTTCAATTAGAAAACACGTATTTTTAACGTTTTGTTACGTGTTTGTAACCGTTTGTAACTTTTTCAAATTCTTACAAAAACCTGCTTTTTTTCTTTCATGAAAAAGCGTAAAAAATTGGCTTTTTAAGGTTTATTTTCAGAGGATTTAGAAATATTCTCAAAAGTTGAATTGTAGATATTGCACAAAATTGAAGTTCCCAAGAATTTGACATCTCACAATCAGATGCATATAATGTTCACCGTCACAAGCGAGAATACGAAGCCGGAGCATTATTATTCTTTTTAGAAAATAATATTCGGTCAGTAAAGGAGCAATTGAATGATTGACAAATGTAAGGAGCTTGCGGCTTATGCTCGTTCCATACGTTCCAGAATCATTGCAACAATTTTGCTTGCAGTGTTCTGTGCGGGGACCGTGTTTGCCGCCGCCACCGCTTCCTACACGGTTACCGTGGTGGATGACGGTCAGGCGCGCTCGGTGATTACAACGCGCAGTGACGCAAATGCGATTCTGGAGCAGGCCAAAGTTGAAATTGGAGCCGACGATAAAGTCGACCTTTCCGCTTTCATCAGCGGCGAGGACAGCACGATTACAATTTACCGTGCCAAAAACGTGACCGTCAGCGATGGGGAAGCTTTTTCCAAATCGATCGTGGCGGCCGGTACAGTGGCAGATGCTGTTGCAAAATCCGGAATGACCCTAAAACAATCCGATGTGCTCAATTTCCCCAAGGATACGCTTCTCAAAGAGGGCATGTCCATCAGCATCCAAATTGCTTTCCCCGTTCAGATAACGGCAGACGGTAAAACCACAGCAGTCGAGGTTGTCGGCGGCACGGTAGAGGATGCCATCCGCGCGGCGGGTATATCGATGGATGAGGATGATGAAAGCACACCAGCAAAAGATCAGCCCGTAACCGATGGAATGGAGATCCGTGTGGATCGCGTAGATTATCAGCTGCGCACCGAAAAGAGACGATCGCCTTCAAAAAGCTCACGGAAAAGAGCGTCTCCATGTATACGGATCAGCGCAAAGTAGTGCAGAAGGGCGAAAACGGCGAGAAAGAAGTCACCTACAAGGATCGTTATGTCAACGGCAAGCTTGTGAAAACCACGGTTGACTCTGAAAAGGTCCTCAAGGCGGCGGTTAACCAAAAAACGCTCGTCGGCACATTGCGCCGCGTCAACAAAATCAAGCTCAAAAATGGCTTGACACCGATTTCTGATCTAAAGGTTCCCTCCTATGTGAAGCTGGATCAAAACGGTGTACCCACCAAATACAAAAAAGTGGTGGATGGTAAGGCTGCCGCCTATTCGGGCGGCTGGGGCACTGCCTCCGGGCGCAAAGCTATGCCCGGGCATATCGCGGTAGACCCAAGCAATTCCCGTACGGGACGGAAATGTGGATCGTTTCAACCGATGGTAAATATGTTTACGGTTATGCGATCGCAGCCGACACCGGCGGATTCGTGCAGCAGAAAACGTTTACTGTGGATCTGTATATGCATTCGTATGAGGAGGCCTGCCGCTGGGGTGCCAGGCAGGTTCGCATCTACGTTCTGTAACCCTCTCTCTTTTCCACAAATCACCGAGCAAAAGAGACGGCTAGCCGCCGTGGATTGCTATGCAGTCCACGGCGGCTGCTTTTTTCCCGGAATGGATTTGAGTGCCTTAAAATTTATGATATAATAGCTTCAAACGGGACGTTTGAAGCATTGAAAATGTCTGTCGGCGCGATACGCCTTCTGCCGCAAGGCGGCAACGCCATCTATCATATAAGTATCCTAGTTTTTTAGGAAATGCTCTGAAGCATGCCTGATTAAACCTTACAAAAACAAATGGAATAATGCATAGATTACTTTCCCTTTCCGGCTCTTCCCGGAGGGGCGCAACCGGAAAGGCAGAGAAACATGGAGTATCAAATTAATCCTAGCGCGTGGGGGCCCATCTTTACTATGCCCACCAGCGTTGTGGACGAACACATCAAAATGGTTGGACGCGATCAGCTGAAAATTCTTTTTTTATGGCTTTACCGGCATGCGTCCGATGAAAAGGATTTAGATGCGATGTGCGCGGATACGGGCATCGACCGGGAGGATGCGATCGACGCCATGCAATATTGGATCGGTTGTGGGCTCGTAAAAAGGCGGGGGAGGCTACGATGCCCCCTGCGCCAGCTCCCGACACGGAAACATCCGCGTCGGAGAAAAAAAATGGCGCCTGAAAAAAGACCGTTCTTGCGCCGATTCCCCTCCAAGCCGACGAGCGATCAAATCGCATGCCGGCTGATGGAGGAGCCGGCGCTGCGCCTTCTCTATGCGGAAGCGCAGCAAAAGCTCGGGCGTACCATCGGATACGACGGCCAGTCAACGCTCTTAATGATCCACGATCAATATGGGTTGCCTGTTGAGGTAATTTTGATGATCCTCGAATACGCCGCTTCACAGGGAAAAACCTCGATGGCTTATATTGCAAAGATGGGCCGGGATTGGGGAGAACGCGAAATTGATACACTCGAAAAAGCGGAGGAGCAGCTCACGCGGCTGCGTACCGGTCAGTCGCTCTGGAATCAGCTGAAGGCTCTGACCGGAATCCACACACCGCGCCCAACCGCCGCACAGGAAAAATTCCTCACAGAATGGAGCGACGACCTCCATTTTAGCATTGATATGATCCATCTCGCCTATGAGGAGATGGCAAACCACACCGACCGCCTGAGCTTCCCCTATATCAACAAGGTTCTTCGCTCTTGGCATGATAAAAAGGCCTGCTCACACCAGAGCAGGTGCAGGCGGATAAACAGACGCGCCAGCGGGATAAAGCCACGATCCCCGCTCCTTCCCGGAAAAAACAACTTCCGGGAACGCTGAAACGCGCGATGCATCCTATGATTTGGATGAGTACACGCGCCGCGTCCTACATGAGCCGCTCATCTATCCTGGGAAGCGGCGGAATTCAAAAAACGGGGCCTAAGCTATCAATGAAAGGATGGTCGTCGGGATGCCATACGGGAAGGAAATTTACGCTCAAGCACGGCGTGAGCTACAGCGGCGAAAAACACAGGCGGAGCGCGAAGCGCAGCGGCGGCATGATGAAGTGGAGGCAAAACATCCGGAGCTGATCCGCATTGAGCGGGAGATGGCAGAGGCAGGGCATTCCATCGTCTATGCGCTCGGCCGGCCGGATGCGCAGTCTTTTTTGGACGGGTTGAAACGGCAAAGCCTGAAAGCGCAGAGGGAGCGGCGCGAGCTACTAAAAAAAGCAGGGTTGCCTGAGGAATATCTCGAAACGCCTTATACCTGCCCCATTTGCAAGGATACCGGCTTTGCGAATGGCGTGATCTGCACTTGCCACAAAAAACTCCTGCGCAGCCTCGCCTACCAGCAAATTAACAAACGCTACCCATTGGATCTCTGCTCCTTTGAAGGCTTCCGGCTCGATTATTATCCAGAGGAGCCTGATAGCCGCACAGGCCTCTCCCCGCGCAGGCGCATGGCAGAGATTTTTGAATTCTGCATGCACTATGCGGAAGATTTCGGCCGGCATTCCCCCAAGCCTCTTTCTTTGCGGCGCAACTGGGCTTGGCAAAACACACCTCTCCCTATCTATCGCGAGGGAGGCGATTGCAAAGGATTTCGCCGTTATCTACGGCTCCACGCAAAACCTGCTCCATGAGCTGGAGGAGGAGCATTTTGGGCGCAGGCCTGCGGACGAGGGCGCCATGCAGGAGATGCTGCTCTCCTGCGACTTACTGATTTTAGACGATCTCGGCGCGGAATTTTCAACCTCCTTCACTGTGGCGGCGCTTTTTACAACATCATCAACTCCCGCATCAACACAGGGCTTCCCGTTATTATCAGCACAAATCTGACGCCAACGGAGCTGGAGGCAAAATATACGCAGCGGATTACTTCACGCATCATCGGCTGCTACACATCCCTGATCTTCTGCGGGCGGGATATTCGCCAGTTAAAAAGGTAAAGGTGCTATATAAAAAGGGGAGGGAACGATGCAAGATCAAAAAAATTGACGGCGGCAAGCCTTTTGATTGGGGGCTTACCAGCGCGGATTATGCGAAATATCGGGATATTTATCCGGATGTGCTTTATCAAACGCTTTATGAGATGGGCATCGGCGGGCCCGGGCAGCGTATCCTTGATATTGGCACAGGCACAGGCGTCCTGCCCCGCCGGATGGCCCGCTATGGCGCTTGTTTTACTGGGCTGGATCTTTCGAAAAAACAAATCCTTCAGGCTAGGGCATTGACTGAGGCTGAGGGCCTTTCTGCCGACTATTTCGTCGGTGATGCGCATGAGCCTCCGTTTGAGGGCAATATGTTTGACTGTATCACTGCGGCACAGTGCTGGCAGTATATGGATTCCGAACGGGCGATCCCTGCTTTTCAGCGCATTTTAAAGCCCGGAGGGCACTTGGCCGTGATTTACATGGCCTGGCTGCCGGATGAAAACCCGGTCGTCCAGCGCTCTATCGAAACCGTGCGGCAATTTAACCCAGATTGGAACGGATATGACCGGCGGCTCCAATATTTTACCCCGGGCTGGTGCAAAGGGGCATCCATTTGGCGGCGCTTAAAACGCTGGATGCAGAAATCCCATTCACCCGGGAAACTTGGAACGGCCGGATGAGGGCCTGCCGCGGAGTTGGCGCTTCGCTCCCGCCCGAGCAGGTGGAGTCCTTCACCAAGAGGCATCGGAAGATGCTGGAGGATACCATGCCGGAGAAATTTTTCATTCTCTATGAGATTTCTATTCTGAATTTTCAGTTTCCATAATGCATTCCCCTGTCTGCGGGCAGGGGCAGTTTTTTCAAGTCAGAGGAAAAGGAGTCGTCAAAACCTATGGATATCATCGCACAAATCACGTCGGAATTTCATTTACAGGCTTGGCAGGTAGAGAATGTCGTCAAGCTCATCGACGAGGGCAATACAATCCCCTTTATCGCACGTTACCGCAAGGAGGCGCATGGCACGCTGGACGACCAGATGCTGCGCGAAATAGCAGAGCGATTGGAATATCTGCGCAATCTCGATAAACGGCGCGAAGAAGTGCGCGCCTCGATTGAGGGGCAGGAAAAACTGACGGAGGAAATCTCCGCCGCGCTGAGCAATGCCGCCACCTTGGCAGAAATTGAGGATATCTACCGCCCCTTTAAGCCAAAGCGCCGCACACGCGCTTCAATTGCCCGGGAGAAGGGGCTGGAGCCGCTGGCCCAGGTGCTTTACGAGCAGCGCCCTGATTGTGAAGAGCCGCTCGCTCTGGCGTTAGATTTCCTTAACCCGGAAAAGGGCGTGGAAACGGCTGAGGACGCCCTTAAGGGCGCACTTGACATCATTGCGGAAAATCTTTCGGATGATGCAACGATCCGCCGCAGGCTTCGCAATCTTTTTACCGTATGCGGCGTGGTGCGCTCCAAATCCGCCAAGGAGGAAGACAGCGTCTATGCGCCTTATTATGACTTCAGTGCGCCAGTGGAAAAAATCGCAGGCTATCAAGTGCTGGCAATCGACCGGGGAGAACGGGAGGGATTTTTGAAGGTTTCGGTTACCCTTGACCGCCCGCGCGCCATCAAGGTGATTTCCAGCGTTGCTTTGAAGAGCACCGAGTCGCCCTGCACCCGCGCCGTCTTAGAGGCCGGGGAGGATGCCTATGACCGGCTGATTGAGCCGTCGATTGAACGTGAAATCCGCTCGGCACTCACGCAGCGGGCAGCCACGGCCGCAATCAAGGTTTTTCCACCAATCTGCGCCAGTTGCTGCTCCAGCCGCCTGTGAAGGGAAAAGTTGCCTTGGGGTTGGATCCTGGCTATCGGACAGGCTGCAAGGTCGCCGTTGTGGATGCAACAGGCCGCGTGCTAGATACAGGGGTCATCTATATTACACATAGCGAAGCTCAAAAAGAACAGGCAAAATCTACGCTTCGCCGCATGATTGAAACGCACGGCGTTGGGATCATCGCCATCGGCAACGGAACCGCCTCCAAAAGAGACGGAAATTTTTACGGCTGAGCTCATCAAGGCGATCGGCCGAAACATTTCTTACATGGTCGTCAGCGAGGCGGGCGCATCCGTCTATTCCGCCTCAAAGCTCGCTGCGGAGGAGTTCCCGCAGTTCGACGTTTCGCTGCGCAGCGCGGTTTCCATCGCGCGCAGGCTACAGGATCCACTCGCGGAGCTGGTAAAAATTGATCCAAAGGCCATCGGCGTGGGCCAATATCAGCACGATATGCCGAAAAAAGAGCTCGATAACGCGCTGGGCGGCGTGGTGGAGGATTGCGTCAATGCTGTAGGCGTTGATCTGAATACCGCATCCCCCTCCTGCTTGCGCGTGTATCCGGTATCAATGGCACGGTTGCCAAAAACATCGTCGCCTATCGAGAGGAAAACGGCGCCTACCCCTCCCGCGCCGCTATTAAAAAAGTGCCGAAACTCGGCGCAAAAGCGTTTGAGCAGTGCGCGGGCTTCCTACGCGTGCCGGAGAGCAAAAACGTGCTCGACAATACCGGCGTGCATCCAGAGAGCTATGAGGCCGCGAAAGCCCTGCTGGCGCTGTGCGGCTACTCTCTGGCCGATGTTTCTTCCGGCGCAATCGGGGCCCTTCGAGAGCGCGTTGAGGGCCTCGGCGGTGTGGAGGAGGCCGCAAAGCGGCTAGAAGCGGGCGTGCCGACGCTGCGCGATATCGTCAAGGAGCTCCTGCTCCCGGGCCGTGACCCACGCGATGAACTCCCGCCGCCGCTGCTGCGCACGGATATCATGGATATGAAGGATTTAAAGCCCGGCATGGAATTGCAGGGCACGGTCCGCAATGTGATTGATTTCGGCGCGTTCGTCGATGTCGGCGTCCATCAGGACGGGTTGGTCCATATTTCTCAAATCGCCAACCGCAGGCTGAATCATCCCTCCGAGGTTCTCAAGGTGGGCGATATCGTCACCGTATGGGTGCTCAGCGTTGATGTAGCAAAGAAGCGCATTTCCTTAACAATGAAAAAGCCCGCCCAACAGACAGCCGATTGACCGTTCGCCTTGACCCTGCGGGTTCAAAGACGTATAATGGAAATGAAGAGAGAAAAAGGGGGACGCTGTGATGGAATACCGGAAATTGGGGGATACCATTGTGCTCTGCCTGGTGAGGGGCGAGGACGTTCTCGCTTCAATCCGCGCGGTATGCAATGCGGAGCGGGTGCGTCTGGCGGAGATTTCCGCGCTGGGTGCGGCAGATTATGCTGAGGTTGGCGTTTACCACCTGGCTGAAAAGCGCTTTTTGCCTCGCACACTGGAGGGAGAGATGGAAATCTGCGCGCTGACAGGCAGCGTGACACGGCGCGGAACGGAGCTTTACCTTCACCTGCATGGTTCCCTTGCCGATGCCGATGGCAATGTATACGGCGGGCATGTCAATGAAATCAGAGTCAGCGCAACAGCCGAGATCTTCATCCGCCTGCTCCCGGGAGAAGTTAACCGCCGCCTGGAGGAGGAAAGCGGCATTTTCCTAATGGATTTCGGCCAATGATCGATTCGTTCAGCTCTTAGAAAAAGGATGGCAGCTTTATGAATTTTATAACCAATGATAAAACCGGTGTCTCCGAAGGTTTTTGCCTGATTAAAACCTGTGACAAAAAGCAAACAGCCCGTGGCGTGCCCTACCTCGACTTGGTGTTGGCCGATCAATCCGGCGAGATTTCAGCCAAGCTCTGGGATTATAAGGAGGAGGCGCAGGGAACCTTTGCCGCAAACGACCTTGTTAAGGTGCGCGGCCGAATTGACGTTTACAACGGCGCTGATCAGCTACGCATCGACCGGATTCGCAAGGTCGTCCCCTCTGATAACGTTCAGATAAGCGATTATGTCCCGAGCGCGGCATACGATGGTGCATGGATGCTCTCAGAAATCCGCTCCCTGGTCGTCGCTTTTGAAAATACTGATTTAAAGGAGCTTGTCACAGAGCTTCTCGATGAATATGAAGAGAAGCTGCTCTATTGGCCAGCGGCCTTTAAGCTGCACCATGCAATCCGGGGAGGTTTGTTGTGCCACACCCTTTCCATCGTGCGGCTCGCACAGGGCGTGTGTCACGTATACCCCTTTATCGACCAGGAGCTTCTTCTCTCCGGCGCGATCCTGCATGATATTGCAAAAATTGAAGAATTCACTGTCAGCAGCACCGGCATTGCCAGTGGATATACATCGCAGGGGATGCTGATCGGGCACCTAGCCTCCGGCGCAATGGCGGTTGACCGTGCGGCTCGCAGGCTCGGCACACCGCAGGAAGCCGCGATGCTGGTGGAGCATATGCTCCTCTCCCACCATGGGGATCCTGAATTTGGAGCTGCTGTGCGGCCTATGTTCTTGGAGGCGGAGCTGCTCTCTGAGCTTGACCTGACGGATGCGCGCATCTATGAAATGGCGCAGGCTGTCCAGACGACACAGCCAAACGGCTTCTCCCCACGGCAATGGGCGCTGGATAACCGCAAGCTCTATAACCACGCCCGGCGGGAGGTAGCGCCCCGCGCCATGCTTCAGAAGCCTGGAAGCGGCATGGATCACAGCGAAGGCTAATGCGTCCACGGGCGGCAATCGGCGTTCCTCCCTTTCCTGCTGCTGTTTAGGCACTTAGGTAGAATGAAATGGTTTTATCAATCAGAAAACCGGCGAATTGGCGAATTGCCAATCAGCCGGTTTTTTTGCCCCTATCCATTTTTTATTTCATCAGGTGTAGCGGCGCTCACGAAGCTTTTTCCACAAAAAAACAGTCAAAAGGCACAACACGATGCCTACCAGCGCTCCGGCCGCATCGACGCACACATCAAAAAAACGGCACGCCCTGCCGGGGATAAAAATTTGGTGCAGCTCATCCGTCACCGCATAAAAGGCGGTCAGTCCCCAAGCCAGAAAGGGCCTGCTTCGCCCCCAGGTGCGGTACAGCGCATGAAACAGCAGAACCGCCAGCAGCGCAAATTCCGCCGCATGCGCCAGTTTTCGGATCACGGCGGAAGGGATCAGCAACCCAACCAGATCAAAAATTTTGGAAAGAACGCCATCGCTAAGCGATTGGGACTGAACACCGGACTGTTGAGAAAAATGAAAAATCAGCGCCATACAGGCCACCGCAAACGCCCAGGATAGGGCGCAGAGAAAGGCCTGCCTCTTGGATTGGAACCGTATCATGAATCCAGCCGCTCCCCTTTCAAAAAGCGCACCGTGCCATCCAGCGTGTGGTAAACAATCCCGGAAACATTCTGTGCCATCGCAAAGAAACTGCTCTCTGCATACAGCGGGTAAACTAGGCCGTTTTGGATCAAATGCGTTTCCGCCTGCTTGCACAGCTGAATGAGTTGCCTAGAAGCAGCCATATTCATGGAAGATATGATCTTATTGTAGGCTTCCGAGCTATAGTTGAGCAGGTTACCGCTCGCAGCGGAAGCAAACTGGGAAAGGAACTCTACCGCCGAAGAGCCGGAGGCTGTCACGGGGGCAAAAGCAATTTCGTAATCCCCTTTTCCAAACGAGTGCGCAATTCTGCCCGATCTACCGCCTCCAGCCGCAGGATCAGCGTGATGCCCAACGCACCTTGCCAGGTTTGTATGAGCTTGCGGATCATATCGGCATGCTCCTGCGCACAGAGGATGGTAAGCGTTGCACTTTTTTGGCCAAGCGCATCCAGCCCGCTCTCCCAGCGCCTGCGCGCCTCATCCGCATTGTAGGCCAGCCGGCCGACAGCGCCTGCCTGCTCCCGGTAGCTCGTGCTGCCCAGCATACAGGATGCCGGCACAAAGCCCTGCGCCCGGCCGTCAGGCCGGAGGCAAGAGGTTCCAGCGCGGAGCGGTTTAGCCCTTGGCAGAGCGCAATGCGCAGGTTCCCATTTTTCAGCAGAGCATTCCCTGCATTGAAGCAGATCGACCAGGTGATATTGGGGATCTCCTGCGTCGTAATGCCAGAGCGCTCATCCAGGGCATGGGCCTGGCCCTGTTCCAGCAGGGCAGCGTCATACCGCCCTTCCAACAGCTTATCAAGGCGGGATTGCCCGTCTGTATTGATATAGAGGCTGACGGTAGCGGGCGATACGGTTGTTTCCCCCTGATAATCCGGATTCTTTTTTAACAGCAGAGATTTGTCATGGTTCCATTTTGAAAGATAGAAGGGCCCATTGCAGATTAGATACTTCCGCTCCAGCCCATAGCGGCCTGACGTCGCCAGAAAAAATGCCTCATCGCAAGGCATGCTCATAGGGAGTGTCAGCGCATAGAGAAACGCGCTGTCCGCGCGAGCCAGCCGAATCTCCAGCGTGCTGGCGTTTACCACCCGCACGCCGAGTTGATCGGAGCGGGCAGTTCCACGATGAACCGCCTGCGCATTCTCAATCGCATAAAGCGCTTTGGCGGAGGCCATGCCCGTTTCCGGTAACAACGCCCGCTTTAGGCCGAACGCAAAATCCTCCGCATTCAGCGTGGTGTCGATCGTTTTCCCTTCCCCAGCAGCTCTTCCAGCTCATCGGAGTCGGCAATGTGCCACTTCATCCCCTCGCGCAAATGAAAGGTGTAGGTGCGCCCGTCCGCCGACACATCCCACCGCTGGGCGGCTCCGGGCACGATTGCGCCTGATTCATCCAGACGGACAAGCCCCTCAAAGCAATTGCCCGTGACAAGCTTAGCCGTTTCATCCGCAGCAATCTGCGGGTCAAGGCAAACCGGCTCGCCGTCAATTGGGTAGGCAAGGTCTTTTTCCGCCCCGGTTTTCTTAGAGCAACCGGCAAGCGCAGGCAGTAAAAGCACAGCGGAAAGCACCAGCGCAAGGAACCGGGTATGCATTGTTTTCTTCACGCTTATGACCATTCCTTTCTCGGTAAGCCACAGAATTTTGCGGTTTAGGCGGCGCTAAAATTTTGAGTCAGGTTTGTGCGCAACAGGCATAAAGCGCAGTTGAAAAGAGGAAGCTTTGCATCTCTTCCCTTATGTTTTCCCATCTTAGCATTCCGCCCGGAGGATACAAGTCAGTATTTGTAAACAATTTCACTCAGCAAGTGTCCAGCTTCGCCTTTAACTGTTCCGAATAGACCGGAAGCGCCCCGCTGGATGACGCCACAAAATCCGAAAGGATCGCGCCGCGCCGCGCGCTGCGGAATACATCCCATCCCGCGAGCAGCCCGCTGATCAAACCGGCGCTAAACGCATCTCCCGCGCCCACGGTATCCACCGCCTTGGATACGCATTCGTTTATCTCCCTCATCGCCTCACGGGAATAGGCCGTGCAGCCACGCGGCCCCTTTGTCACCAGCACGCAGCGTAGCTTGCTATATTGTGCAAAAAGGGCGCGGATTAGCTCCGTCTCCTGTTCTCCCGTGCAGAAGAGTGTGCCAAAGCGCAGCGCCTCCTCTTCATTGAGCTTGAGGATTGTCGTATACCGAAGGGATTGCTCCACCATCTCACGGGGGCAAAAATCGCGGCGGATATTCACATCAAAAAACACGGCTGGGAAGGTGCATTCTTTTAAAATATGCAAAAGTGTCTCACGAGATTGTTCTGCCATCTGCACCATAGAGCCGAAATAAAGAGGGAAAATCCCTCCTCCCGGAGGGGGCAAGCGCCGCTTCTCCCCTTCAATATGCTGGTAGCTAACCCCTCGGGGAACGAATAGCTCGGAATCCCCTGATGGTCCAGCCGGACGAGCGCCGTCCCGGTTGGATAGCGGGCGTCTGTTTTCACATAATTTGAGCTTACCCCTAAGCGAGCGATCTCCTGCAACGCCCGGCGCCCCAGTTCATCCGCACCGACCTTGCTGTAGAGAAACGCCTCGGCGCCGAGCCGCGCCAAATGCCCAGCCAAATTAAAGGGGGCTCCACCAATTTTTGCTTGTCCATCAATGACATCCCAGAGGATCTCCCCATAAGAAAGCACCTTTTTCATCGTCATCCGCCTCATTCTCCACACAGCGCAAGCACTGCATGCGCAATAATTTTCGCATTGCGCAACAAATTTTCCTCCGTAATAAATTCATCCGCGCCATGCATATGATTATCCTCCCCCGGGAACATTGCGCCAAAAGCAACTCCGCCTGGGATACCGTGCACATAGGTGCCTCCGCCGATTGCCGTGCAATAGCCCGGCAGTCCGGTCTGCTGGGTATACACATGGAGCAGCGTTTGGATAAACGGGCTCTCCTCCGGCACCCGGTGCGGCTCGGAGCCCATTATTTTGTGAAAATTGAAACCGTGTGCAGCAAGCGCTTGAGAAAGCTTTTGGGTGACGCTAGGGAGCGTTTCACACAATGGAAACCGGATATCCACCATGCCCTCCAGCTTGCCCTTCCGGCACCGCAAAACGCTGAGGGCAAGCGTCAGCGCTCCGCTTTCCGCCTCTTGGCATGCAAGGCCGGCAGAGCGTCCGTTCGTTTCCCCATGGGGGAAAAGCAGCACAATCTCCTCCAACAGCGGCAATAATCCATCCCCCTCCATACCGGGCAATGCGCAAAGCATCCGAATCAGGCCGGTCAGCGCATTTTCTCCCTGCTCTGGCGTGGAGGCATGCGCCCCGCGCCCTTCAATCAACAAAACAAGCCCATCCTGCTCCTCCCGGAAGGCGATAGCGAGCTCTTTTGGCAATGCCTGAGCAGCTTGCTTTGCCTGCTCAAGCGAAATGCCGGATAAACAGGCCTCCACCCGGCCAGGAACGGCATTCGCCGCTTTGCCCGCATGCAGCCAGAGAACGCGCCGTTCCCCTTCCTGCCGGTAAGATGCGCAAAAGCCCGCCCGTAGCATCCCCTTTTCAATATTGATGATCGGATAATCGCCATCCGGTGTGAAGAGCATCGGCGGCATTTTATGCTTTGCCCGATAGCATGCAAGATCAGAAGAGCCGTTTTCTTCATCACTCCCCAGCAGCAAGCGCACCGGCGCAGCAAGCGGTATTTTCAGGGCGCGGATCGCGCCGAGGGCAAACAGCGCCGCTACAGCCGGCCCCTTATCATCAATTGTGCCACGGCCATAAAGCTTCCCCTCCCGGCGGGTAAGCGCATAGGGCGGAACTGTCCATCCCGTGCCCTCCGGCACCACGTCCAAATGGCAAAGAACGCCCAGCCCCGGTTCCGCCCCCTCCCCAAGGTCGGCCTCCAGCATAACGTTTTCCACTAGGCGCGTGCGAAGCCCCTGCTCCTGTGCCAGCCGCATACCTTCCTGCAGAGCGGCTGCCGGCCCTTTTCCATAAGGCGCGCCCTCCTCCGCCTGCGTGCGGTAGCTTGGAATTTCTATCAGAGCGGCAAGCGCCTGCCGCATCGCTTCCACCTGGCTTTCCAGATAAGCGCCGACGCTTTTCACGCTTTCTCTTTCTATCACAATGCCTGCCTCCCTTTACTCTATCACAGATGCTTCCTGTTCTATGAACCATTCCAGCGGAATGCACTGCGCAAGCGCTAAACCGCCAAGTGGACTGGGGTGGCCGCCGTCCTTGCTCGTATAGCCCTCTTTTGCAAGATAGGGATTCTCTTCCCGTGCAAAAGCGGCGTCAAAATCAACGATTTTGTCAAACAGTTTCTCCTGCATCAGCCGCCGGTTGATTTCCACACGGATTTGATCCTTTTCCGGTGTGCAGTCCGCCGAGCCGCCGAAGGGGATCAATGTGGCTCCGTAGACCGTGATGCCGTGCGCGTGTGCCATCTGCACCAGCTCTCGCAGGCCATCGAGCGCCTCCTGCGCCGTAATGCGATCCGATTTTGGGGCGCCTAATGTGCCCGGCTGGGCATAGTCGTTTGTGCCCAGGCATACCACCATGTATTTTATGCCGTCAAAGGCGCCTACATCCCATTGAAAACGCTCCAACGCCCTCGGGCCAAAAAAATTTTTTAATGGGAAGCGACTCCAGCAATCCCGCAACAGCCGGTTTCCCGTGATCGATCGGTTGACGACAGCATAGCGGCCGGGAAACTGCTCACGCACCCGCTGGGCAAACGGATTAAACCAACGCCCCTGCTGTGTGATCGAATCCCCAAAGCACACGATGTTAGAAGCGCCCTCCCCATTGAGCAGTTCGACTGCCTCAAATAGGGGCACCGGCTGGGAGAGATACATCCCCAACACCTTCTCCGCTAAATGTAAAATGCTATCCTTGCGCCTGCTCTGATGTAGAATCGCCATATCGCTCGTGTGATCTCCGCGGCAGACAGAGAGCCGCACATCATCCAGCGCATTGCCGGACAGAAGCTTTCCCTTCTCCACATAGATACTAACTGAGAGATATTCGCCCGCAGCAACCGGCAGGGCAGCGGCGTCTGACCGGACGCTTTGGCCAGCGGTCAGCTCCACCCCGCCTTGCCAGCGAAAAAAAGAGGCGTGCTTTCTCCTATCCGCCTCCCTGTTTCATCACAAACGGCGGCATACGCGGAACCGACCCTCACACGCTCTTTGGAAAAACGGTTGGAGAGCGACAGGCGGATTTGACCCCCGGAGACTGCACTGTGGACAGTCAGTCGGAAGGTCCGGTCGTTCCCCGGTAGCCCAAAAGGGACATTCCCGCATGCGACATTCCCCAGGCCTGCACCCATTTCTGTTCCATTCTGTTCCCTCTCTTTTCCCTGTCTAGCTGCATTCTTGCAGCTCAGCAGATGCTTTTATAAAGAAATAGTATCACATTCCATCAAATAGATACAAGGGCACGCCTTGATTGAGAAAGAAAAAAAAATGTGAACGTTATTCACAATATGCTCTTTTTTTTCATTCTAATAGTATAATTATGCAAAAATAACAGATACTAGCAAGAGAAAGGCGGTGGGGGAATGCTGGCTACACATCTGCGTCTGCTCAGGGAAAAAAATGGCCTGACACAAAAGCAGGTTGCGGATATGCTGAATATCGACCGTTCCACCTACGCCTATTATGAATCCGGCAAAACGAGGCCTGATATCCTCACCATTGCGAAGCTTGCACGCCTTTACCGCATCAGCACGGATTTTTTGCTGGACGTGAAGCCGCCCACCCTCCAGATGGAGCTGCGCGATGAACGCATGGAGTATCAAAGCGCTGCCCACCCCGCGTAAAATATCTTTCCGACCTTTCCAAAGAGGAGCAAGATTTGATCCTCTTCTATCGGCAGCTGAAAGATAAAAAAAGCGCCTTCCAGCATCTGCAAGCTCTTTATGAGAAAGAACAGGCGTTGCACAAGCAGGAGGAAGAGGATTTTTTGGCCGCCCTTGGGGAACGGTTGCGAAAAAAGCCAGAGGATTGATTCTCCTAAACAATGAAGCTGTTCACACGCACGATCTTGAAAAAGATTGTGCGTTTTTCTTTTGTTTTTCCATACGCATGCCCTTGACAGGCATCAAGATGTGCTATATAATAGCAATCGCTATAGAGGGAATACACTATATCTAGTGTATCAATCAATATATTTTAACTATATCTATTTATCACTTTCACACAAGAGGAGCTGGGCGCATGTTAACAAAAATCATCAAACGCGACGGGCGGGAAGTAAACTTCTCCATTGAAAAAATTGCAAATGCAATTTTTAAGGCTGCGCAGTCTATGGGCGGCAAGGACTATGAGGAATCGCTTGCGCTGGCAAACCAGGTGGTCGTTTACCTGGAGAATCGGGGCATTCAGAAGCCGACGGTAGAGCAGGTGCAGGACGCCGTGGAAAAGGTCTTGATTGAAAACGGACACGCCCGCACCGCGAAAGTTTATATTTTATATCGCGCAGAACGTTCCCGTGTGCGTGAAATGAACACCCGGCTGATGAAAATCTACGAAGGCCTCACCTTTAAGGACGCAAAGGATAACGATATCAAGCGAGAAAACGCCAATATTGATGGCGATACCGCCATGGGCACTATGCTCAAATACGGCTCTGAGGGCGCAAAGCAATTCAACGAGCTGTTTGTGCTCAATCCGGAGCACTCCAAGGCGCACCATGAGGGTGATATTCACATCCACGATCTCGATTTTTTAACGCTGACCACCACCTGCTGCCAGATCGACCTGGTCAAGCTGTTCAAAGGCGGTTTCTCTACTGGTCATGGCTACCTGCGCGAGCCCAACGATATTGCGAGCTACTCTGCGCTTGCCTGCATTGCAATTCAGTCCAACCAAAACGATCAGCACGGCGGCCAGAGTATCCCAAATTTTGATTACGGCATGGCGCTCGGCGTGGCCAAAACCTACGCAAAGCTCTACCGCCGTAATCTGAGCAAGGCGCTTGAATTGCTGGCGGATTTGGAGAACTCCTGTGACCTTGCGGACGATGTCTGCAAGCGTGTCAAAGAGGAGAGCGGTCTAGTACCCAAGCTTGCAAATGATAACGGCTATCAGGAGGCTGAAGCAAAGCTGCTGAAAGAAGGCTATCAGCTCGACGACGCCATCATAAAGCGTGCGCAGGAATTCACGCTGCGCCGCACTGTGAAAGAGACGGACCGCGCCACCTATCAGGCGATGGAAGCGCTCGTTCATAATCTCAACACGATGCACTCCCGCGCTGGCGCGCAAATCCCCTTCAGCTCCATTAACTATGGGATGGATACCTCCCCGGAGGGCCGTATGGCTGTAAAAAACGTCCTGCTCGCCACAGAAGCAGGCCTCGGCAACGGCGAAACGCCGGTTTTCCCGATCCACATTTTCCGTGTGAAGGAAGGCGTCAGCTATAATCCTGGCGATCCGAACTATGATCTTTTCAAGCTCGCCTGCCGCGTATCAGCAAAGCGGCTGTTCCCGAACTTCTCCTTTATGGATGCGCCGTTTAACGCACAGTATTATGTGGAAGGCGATTATGATACGGAAATTGCCTACATGGGCTGCCGTACCCGCGTGATGGGCAACGTATATGATCCTTCGCGCCAAACCACGGGTGGCCGAGGGAACCTGAGCTTTACTTCGATCAACCTGCCCCGTCTTGCTATCAAGGCGCACGGCAACATTGATCTCTTCTTTGAGGATCTTGACCGCAAAATCGATCTTGTCATCAATCAGCTGCTTGAGCGGCTGGAGATCCAGTCTAAAAAGAAGGTGCGCAACTATCCCTTCCTGATGGGGCAGGGCATTTGGATTGATTCCGGCGAGCTTGGCCCGGATGACGAGGTCCGGGAGGTGCTGAAGCACGGCACGCTGTCCGTGGGCTTTATCGGCCTGGCGGAAACATTAAAATCCCTGGTGGGCGCGCACCATGGCGAGAGCGTTGAAGCGCGCAACCTCGGCCTAGAAATCGTTGCCCATATGCGCAACCGCATGGATCAGGCGGCTGCGGAAACCGGCCTCAACTTCTCCCTGCTTGCAACGCCTGCGGAGGGGCTCTCCGGCCGTTTTGTCCGCATGGATAAGGAGCGTTACGGTGTGATTGAAGGCGTGACCGACCGGGACTACTATACAAACTCCTTCCATGTGCCGGTGTATTTCCCTATCTCCGCTTTTGATAAGATTAAAATTGAGGCTCCCTATCATGAGATGACCAATGCAGGCCATATCTCCTATATTGAGATGGACGGCGATCCAACGGAAAATCTCGACGCGTTTGAGGCCGTTATCCGTTGCATGAAGGAAAATAATATTGGCTACGGCTCCGTCAACCACCCGGTCGATCATGACCCGGTTTGCGGTTATACCGGCATTATCAATGACGAGTGCCCGAAATGCGGCCGCCACGAAGGTGATGGCAATCCCGATTTTGAGCGTATCCGCCGCATCACCGGCTACCTGGTGGGCACGCTTGATCGCTTTAACGACGCCAAGTATGCCGAAGTGATGGATCGCGTCAAGCACTCCATCGGCACTGGCGCAGGGGAGTTTGAGCAGATCTGATGGATACAATGGAAACCGCTTTACGGCTTGCAGGCGTTATCCGCGAGTCAATTGTGGATGGCCCCGGCTGGCGATTCGTCGTCTTTGCGCAAGGCTGCCCGCATCATTGCCCCGGCTGCCAAAACCCACAAACGCATGATTTTGCCGGAGGATATGACAGCAAGGTTGGCAATCTGATCGCTGAGTTGCGGAAGAATCCGCTGCTCTCCGGCGTGACTCTGAGCGGTGGCGACCCGTTTGCACAGGCAGAGCCCTTCGCGGTGCTCGCCGCTGAGGTGCATAAGCTTGGCCTAAATGTGATCACCTACACGGGCTGGACGTATGAGCAGATTATGGATGGCCTTGATTCCCATGCCGGATGGCGGGATCTTCTCGCGGAGACGGACGTGCTTGTGGACGGGCGCTTTTTGCTGGAAGAAAAAAATCTCTTGCAATTCTCTTCCGCGGCTCGCGCAATCAGCGCACCATTGACGTAAAGCGCTCCCAAGCGCAGGGTGCGGCTGTGGAATGTGATTTAAAGGACGGGATGCCAGCCTAACGGCTCCTCTCTCAGGCGGAAATGATCCAGGTGTAACCGACCGGGTGCTTCTCATAAGCACCCGGTCGGTTTTATTGATGGGGGATTTCCATATTTCCTGTGCCTTCCCCACGCAAGCCTATGCAAACGTTCTTTCTTGTGCTATAATTTCACCGTAATAATCAAGGGATGGAGGCGAGGCAATATGGAAAAGCGTTTATTCAATAAACTGGGTTTTGAAACCTCTCTTTTGGGGCTTGGCTGTATGCGATTCCCGCAAAAGAACGGTAAGATTGACTTATTAGAAACGGAAAAGCTGGTGGACGCCTGCATGGCGGGCGGAATCAATTACTTTGACACTGCCTATGTATATGGGGATGGAGATTCTGAAAATGCTGTGAAGCGCACTTTGGTAGAACGCTACCCACGCGAGCGCTTCTATCTTGCAAACAAACTCCCCATGTGGCTCATTCCGGAGGGGCACACACCGCAAGAGCTCTTAGAAACCTCGCTCAAGCGTACAGGTGTGACCTATTTTGACCAGTACCTGCTACATAACCTCAATCAGGAAAATTGGGAGATTTGTAAAAAAGAGAATCTTGTCGACTTTATTTTTGCAAAAAAGGCGGCAGGGGCGGTTCGGAATGCCGGCTTCTCCTTCCATGATACGCCGGAGGTTCTGCATGAAATTCTGGATGCCGCCGACTGGGACTTTGTTCAGCTCCAGATCAATTATTATGACTGGGAAACGGCCCAGCGCGCAAAGGAACAATATGAAATGGTTGAGGCCCGCGGCATTCCCTGCATCATCATGGAGCCCGTGCGCGGCGGCTCGCTCGCTTCGCCGCATCCCGACGTGGTCTCTCTGCTTACCGCTGCCGCCCCAAAGGCAAGCCCGGCCTCATGGGCGCTCCGGTTTGCCGGGAGCCTTCCCAATACGGCAGTCGTACTCAGCGGTATGTCCGACATGGCGCAGGTAACCGAAAATCTCCGGCTCTTTGGCCAGTTTCAGCCGCTCAGCATAGCGGAAACCGAGCTGCTCCAGCAGGCGGTATCCATTTTGGAAAGCCTGCCGCTGATCCCTTGCACCGGCTGCAATTACTGCAAGGGCTGCCCGAAGGGCGTGCGGATTTCAAGCGCTTTTGAAGCATATAACAGTTGCCTGCGTTTCGATCAAATGGCTGATTTGCGAGCGCGCATACAATCCTGCGGCATTGCGGATTGCATTGAATGCGGCAAATGCGAAGGCCACTGCCCACAGCATATTGCCATTCCAAAGGAGCTTAAAAGGGTGCTTGCATGCGCAGAAGCCGAAGCAATCGGATAAATCCAATCTTTCATTCTATTGTGAGTTTGAGACTTACCCCCATTTGGGCAAAGCCTCAAATAAACGTACAAGGGAGCTGTTGCAAAATGCAAGGCATTTTGCAACAGCTCCCCTTGCCATATCATACAACGAAACTGATCATAATACCATCAAATAGAAATCCGCCATCCCCATCGACGTGTCTCTGCAATACTCTTTTCGGACGACGAATCCGGCCCGTTTATAGCATTTGATCGCGCGCATATTACAAGTTCTCACTTCAAGGCAGGCGAGCCGCCCGGGATATCGCTCCTTTAGAACGGTTTGAATGGCTTTCATCAACTGATTGCCAAGGCCCTTCCCACATTGATCCGGCGCCAAGCCAAGGCCGATCATTACAAAATCAGGATGATTCGTCAACCTGAAAAAACCGGTCAAATTATTCCCGTCTTTCAGGGCATAAAACTCTGCGCGGCGTGTTTCTTCATCCGTCATTCCATAATGCTGTGCCCGGGCCGTTTCCCATTCCGGATAATGATAGATATCATAGGGTGGCGGATAACGCCAGCTGCATACGGTTTTCGCATCTTCTTGCGTAAAATCAGTGATTTTCAACCCATCGTCCAGCCTCGCAGGCAAATCTGCCTGCCCTCGCTTTCTCTATGCACGGTTTTACTTTTTGCCGAAACGCACCGGTTATCCGCCCAAATAAGCCCTGCGCACCTGCTCGTTATTGCGCATTTCCTCCGAGTTCCCGCTCATCATGATGGTACCCGTCTCCATGACGTATACGCGGTTCGCAATCTGCATCGCCATCTTCGCATTCTGCTCCACGAGTAAAACGGTAACCCCGCTTTTGTTAACATCCTGAATGATTTGAAAGATTTCCTCCACCAGCAGTGGAGAAAGGCCCATCGATGGCTCGTCGAGCAACAGCATTTTGGGGTTGCTCATCAGTGCGCGTCCAATGGCAAGCATCTGCTGCTCCCCGCCGGATAGCGTGCCGGCAACCTGCTTGCGCCGCTCCTTCAAACGGGGGAGCCGCTGAAAAATGCGCTCGAACTCATCGTTTAGCCGGCCCCGGTCTTTCCGTGCATACGCGCCCATCTCCAAGTTTTCCTGCACCGTCATATGGGAAAAAACGCGCCGCCCCTCAGGCACCTGGGCCAGCCCAAGCCGGATGATTTTATGGGCGCTTGTGGTGCGCAAATTTGCGCCGCAGAAGGCAATTTCCCCATTCTTCGGCTTTACGAGGCCTGAAATGGCATGGAGCGTGGTCGTCTTGCCCGCGCCGTTCGCGCCGATGAGCGTGACAATCTCGCCCTCGTTCACCTCAAAGGAAATCCCCTTGATCGCATGGATTGCGCCATAATATACGTCTAAGTCTTTGACGGAAAGCATCAAATCCATATTGTTGACTCATTCCTTTCTAACAGCTGGGGAATCGGTATCAAGCGCGCCTGAAACGGTGCGGCAAAGGCCGCTTTTTCAGGCTATTCCCCACCCAGATATGCGGCGATCACCTTCGGATCCTTACGAACTTCCTCGGGGGACCCTTCCGCGATAATCCTGCCATAGTCAAGCACTACCAAGTGCTCGCAGATGCCCATGACAAAGCTCATGTCATGCTCAATCAGTAAAATCGAGAGGCCAAATTTATCCCGAATCAGGCGAATCGTTTCCATAAGCTCTTTCGTCTCTGTTGGGTTCATGCCGGCAGCCGGTTCATCCAGCAGCAAAACCTTTGGAGAGGTTGCCAGCGCACGGGCGATCTCCAGCTTGCGCTGTTGGCCATAGGGGAGGTTGCGTGCCATTTCATAGGCTTTCTCATTGAGGCCGAGCACCTCAAGCAGCGCATGGGCCTTCTCTGATATCTCTTTTTCCTCCCGTCGATAAGCAGGCAGGCGAAAAATACTGGAAAGAAGGGAATATTTCATCTTGCTGGTCATCGCGGTTTTCACATTATCGAGCACTGACATATCTTTAAACAGACGGATATTCTGGAAGGTCCGCGCAATGCCGTTTTGCGTGATCTGGTAGGTTTTTTACACACAATGCTGTTGCCCTCAAGCTCAATTTCGCCGTCTGTTGGATAATAAACGTCGGTCAAAAGATTAAAGACCGTGGTTTTGCCCGCACCGTTCGGCCCAATAAGGCCAATGATCTCCTTTTCGTGCAAGCGAAAATGGACGCCCTCCAGAGCCTTCAGGCCGCCAAAGGTGATGCCGAGGTTGCGGGTTTCCAATACCGCTCTATTCTCCTCCATGGCTTCAGGCCTCCTTTCCAGGCGCGCCGCCCACCGGGGCGTGCCGGTATCCTTCTTTTTTTTCTTTGAATAGCTTACCCACAATTTTTTCGCACGGAAAACTCACGCGTCCCGAGCAGGCCGGTGGGCTTAAAGAGCATGACGATAATCAGCACAAGGGAATAGATCAACATGCGTTTATCTGCAAAAGAGCGGAGCATTTCCGGCAAGAGCGTGAGCACAGTTGCGGAGCAAACGGAGCCTGTAATGGAGCCCATGCCGCCGAGCACGACCATAATCAGGATTTCGACGGAATAGTTAAAATCGAATTTGCTGGGGTCGAGCACGCCGATATAATGCGCATAAATGCCGCCCGCAACGCCCGCGAAAAACGCCGCCACCACAAAGGCAAGAAGTTTATAATAGGTGGTGTTGATGCCGGAGGCCTCCGCTGCGATCTCATCCTCGCGGATGGCAATCACCGCGCGCCCGTGGCGGGAGCGGATAAAAGCCAAAATCGCAACCACCGTGAGGAAAGCTATAAAAAGGTATAGATAATCAGCGTATATTTTCCCTCGATATAGGGAATTCCCGTCAAACCGGCAGCGCCGCCTGTAAAATCCACTGCTAAAACCAGCACACGGATAATTTCGCCGAAGCCCAGCGTAATGATCGCCAGGTAGTCGCCGCGCAGGCGGAGTGCCGGAACGCCGATAATCACCCCGAAGATGGCAGCCACCAAGCCGCCAAAAATCAGGCCGAGTGGAAAGGCAACGGAAATAGGAAGGCCTGCATGCATGGTGAACAATGCAGCGGAATAAGCGCCTACGCTCATAAAGCCCGCATGGCCAAGCACAAGCTGCCCCAAAAATCCGGTTACCAGATTCAGGCTGACCGCCAAGATGATATTGATGCCGATGAGCACCAAAATGCCGGAATAGTAAGAATTGATGACTCCCGTCGCTACGGCTCCCATGATCGCGGCAAATAGGATTGCCACCCAAAGGATGCTGAAGAGATAGGAAAGCTTTCGTTGTTTTGACATATCGCGCGCCCCCTTAAACCTTTTCCTGCACGTTCTTACCAAGAAGACCGGCAGGTTTGACAAGCAGGACAAGAATCAGGATGCCGAACACAACAGCATCCGAAACCTGGGAACCGCCCGCTGCGATCGTCAGGCTCTCCGCTACACCAAGAATATAGCCGCCCAGCATTGCGCCGGGGATATTGCCGATGCCGCCAAGGACGGCCGCGACAAAAGCTTTCAGGCCGAGCATGCCGCCCATATAGGGGGTAATTTGATGGAATGTGTTGCTGTATAAAACGGCGCCAACCGCTGCGAGCGCCGAGCCAATGGCAAAGGTAAACGCGATCGTAGAATTCGTGTTGATGCCCATCAGCTTCGCCGCGCCTGCATCCTCGCTGGTGGCGCGCATCGCCTTGCCCATTTTGGATTTGTTGACGATGAGCTCCAATAGGATCATCATTGCGATTGAGACCAGGATATTCAGCACGGTGCTAAAGCTTAGTTGCAGGCTGCCGAGGGTAATCACCTTGTTGGGGAACATCACCGGCATCGACTGAGCGCTGGAGGTAAAGCCAAGCTGAAATAGATTTTGCAGGAAAATGCTCACGCCGATCGCCGTAATCAGCAAAGACAGGCGCGGCGCATCCTGACCAGCAGGCGATGGTACGCGAGACGCTCGATGACAACGCCCAACAGGGTGCAAACCGCAATCGACAGGATTACCGCCGCCCAAAGCGGCAGGCCGAGCTGCACCATCACGACGAACACAACGTAGCCGCCAACCATGATGATATCGCCATGTGCGAAGTTAATGAGCTGGATAATGCCGTATACCATGCTGTAGCCCAAGGCCACCAGCGCGTAAATGCTGCCAAGGCCAAGGCCGTTAATCATTTGGATGAAAAAAAATCCATAAACGCACCTTCCTACTTTAGGCGTTCCCCCACGAAAGGGGCGCGCCGTATCATTTCACGAGCTTGCCTTTTCCGCCTTTGCCCGCTGAGCAAAAGAAATGCTCTTCCTTTCAAGCTCGCTGCATTCCAAAGGGAGGCCCATTCTTAAAGGGAATTTCATTCCCTTTGCTCAGCGGGGAAATCGCTCTGCGGGCCGGGTCCGACGGCCCGGCCCGCAGGATGGCAGTTCAGCAAAAAGTAATCTGCTTACTTTCCAAAGGTTTCTTCAAACTTATAGGCGCCGTTGTCAATCTTGATGATGATCGCCTCTTTGACTACGTTGCGATTCTCATCAAAATGCATCTGGCCGGTCAGGCCGTTGTACTCAAGCTTTGCAAGGGCGTCGATAATCGCCTGCTTCTCCGTAGAGCCGGCATTTTTGATCGCCTCGGCCATCATATAAGCCGCATCATAGCCGAGCACTGCAAATTGATTGGGGTCCATGTTGTATTTTGCCTTATAGTTCTTAATGAAATCCTGAACGCGCTGATCCTCGCTCTCCGCCGTATACTGGCTGCAATAGTAAGCGCCGTTAACCGCATCCATGTTGGATTGATCAACCTTGCCGACAACGCCGTCCCAACCGTCTGCACCGACGATCTGCGTCGTCAAGCCGAGCTCTTTGGCCTGTACGGCGATCAATGCCGCCTGCTCATAATAAGTAGGCACGAAGAGGACATCCGGATTCTTCGATTTGATATTGGTAAGCTGCGGGCGGAAATCGACTGCGCCCTTTGCAAAGCCTTCGTCGGCAGCAACGGCAATGCCGAGCTTCTCAGCGGTTGCCTTGAAGGAATCCCTCAGCCCCTTGGAGTAATCATCGGAGGTGTCATAAATCACTGCCGCTGTTTTTTTGCCGAGCTTCTTGGCGTAGTTCGCCATAATCTCACCCTGCTCCGGGTCTGTAAAGCAAACGCGGAACACGTTTTTGCCAGCCGCCGTAACATTGAGCGCCGTGGCGGTAGCCGTTAGGATTGGCATGTTATCCTGCACGGAGGCCTGTGCAACGGCCGCCGCCGGCTTGCTGGTCACGTCGCCGATGATCGCGACGACCTTGTTCTGATTGACGAGCTTGCGGTAAGCGTTGGTTGCCTCCGTCGCATCGCCCTTTTCGTCTTCACAAATATACTCTATCTGCTTTCCAAGCACGCCACCCTTTTGATTGATCTCTTCAAAGGCAAGCTGTACGCCATTATTTGTGGCAATTCCATAGACGGATACATTGCCCGTCAGGGGCGCAAGACCGCCAATGACAATTTTGTCTCCCGTGCTGCCCGTATCGTCTCCGTTCTGGCATCCCGCCAGAGGAAGGGCGGCCAGAACGCATACCATCAACGCTGCCAACAAACGCTTCTTCATAAACTTTTTCCTCCCTGTTTCATTTTTATCTGAGTGAAATATGCAGCCCTGCCGAAACAAAAAAAGCGGCATGACCGTTCTGTCACACGCTCCCACGCCCGCGCTGCATCCACTTCAGATATTTATTGTAATTATACTATACCACTTTAAAGTTTGCAATAAAGGAACTTCAAAAATTCATCTACTCTACGTAATATTGCCGTTTTCCCCTTCTTTTGTGCCTACACCGTAGGGGTTCTTTGTGAATATTGCAGAAAAAACGGCAGGGCTTCTCCGATTCGCCGGAAACGCCCCTGCCGTTTTTCCAATGATATCCGTTCTTTTTGCAGCTGTTCAGCCCGCTTTGCCCATGGCGGCCAGCGGGTCGGTAACCGTGCCGTTGACACGCACCTCAAAATGCAGATGGGGTTCATCCTTCATTTCCACCGGGATCTCCCCGACCTTGCCGATCACATCGCCCATTTTGACGCTGCCGCCCTTTTTTTCACAGCCGGTTCCTTTTGTAGGCCACAGTAGGAGGCCTTCATGCCGTTGCCATGGTCGATGGTCACGACCCACCCCCACATGCTGTCGTTTTCCACAGAGAGCACCGTGCCCGCGCTGATCGCTTTGACAGCATCGCCCTTTTTTGCTGCAAAGTCAATCCCGTTGTGCACACGCCAATCACCCATGGTTTTGGATTCTACCATTTCGCCGTTGCTGAAATCTTTGTTGATTTTTGTTCCCAACGGCAGCATGAAATATTCCGCCTGCGTCTCCCGTTCTGTCGCGGCGGTTGTCTGCTCTTGCTGCGTTCCCCGCTCGTCGGCCACGCCGGTTGCCGGCACGTTTGCGGGCGCCTCCTTCGTTTGCACAGGCGCCTTTGTCGTGCGGGCCTCTATCTGTGAATTTGCACCGGAAAGGCCTTGTGTCACTGGAGCACGGCCCTGCACCGCGCCCCAAACGCCTAAGCCCACGGCGAGCAAACAGCATCCCAGCGCAATATAGAAGCCTTTCCCGCCGATTTTTGTTTTCTTTTTTGTGTATTTATAATCGTTCTTGATCATCATCGCACCTCCGTCTTTATTCTGACCGCGCTTTACGAGGTTTATCCAACTGCTTTTTCCTTGTTGGAGAGGGAAAAATATGTTATACTTTTTTAATTTGAACCGGACTCCACATTTTAAAGGAGGAACTTTGACATGCTCACTGACATCGAAATCGCCCAAAACGCCTCCCTTCTGCCGATCACGCAAGTTGCGCAGCGGCTCGGAATCAGCGAGGAGGAGCTCGAGCCCTATGGCCGCTTTTAAGGCAAAGCTTTCCCCTGCGATCATGAAACGCCCGCCGGCAAGGCGGACGGCAAGCTGATCCTTGTCACCGCCATCAACCCCACGCCCGCCGGAGAAGGCAAAACGACAACGACAGTTGGCTTAGGGGAAGCGATGGCAAAGCTTCACAAAAACACGGTTATCGCTCTGCGCGAGCCTTCTCTCGGCCCCGTTTTCGGCATTAAGGGCGGAGCGGCCGGCGGCGGATACGCGCAGGCCGTGCCCATGGAGGACATCAACCTTCATTTCACCGGCGACATGCATGCCATCACCGCTGCGAACAACCTGCTATGCGCATGCATCGATAATCATCTTCAGCAGGGCAATTCACTCGGCATCGACCCGCGCCGCATCGTTTTTAAGCGCTGCATGGATATGAACGATCGCGCGCTGCGGCATTGCATCGTAGGCCTGGGTGGCAAAATAAACGGTGTGCCGAGGGAGGACAGCTTCCAAATCACCGTGGCAAGCGAAGTCATGGCAATCCTCTGCCTTGCGGATGATTTGACGGATCTCAAAAAACGGCTCGGTCGCATCCTTGTCGCCTACAAATATGACAATTCTCCGGTTTATGCGGATGACTTGGGCGTAACCGGCTCCATGGCCGCCCTTCTGCGGGATGCCATCAAGCCAAATCTCGTGCAGACGCTCGAAAACACGCCCGTTCTGATGCACGGCGGGCCGTTCGCCAACATCGCCCACGGATGCAATTCCGTCGCGGCAACGCGCCTCGCTCTCAAGCTCGGCGATTACTGCATCACAGAGGCGGGATTCGGCTCCGACCTCGGAGCGGAAAAGTTTTTTGATATCAAATGCCGCTATGCTAACTTGCGGCCAAGCGCAGTGGTGGTGGTCGCCACGCTGCGCGCGCTGAAATATAACGGCGGCGTACCCAAAGCGGAAACCTCTGTGGAAAACCTGGACGCGCTGCGCGCCGGCCTCGCCAACCTTGGCGCACACGTCGAAAATATGCGAAAATTCGGCATTCCCGTCGTTGTGGCGATCAATCGCTTCTATACGGATACAGAGGCTGAAATCAGCCTTCTCGCAGAATATTGTGCATCGCTCGGGGTGGAATATGCACTAAGCGAGGTGTTCGCAAAAAGGCGGTGAAGGCGGCGTTGCGCTCGCGCAGAAGGTGCTGAAGGCCTGCGAGCAATCCTCCGCCTTCCACTGCCTCTATGAAACCGACCGGCCGATCCGGGAAAAAATTGAAACGATCGCCCGGGAAATCTATGGGGCGGACGGCGTTGCCTTAACCGCTCAGGCGGAAAAGCAGCTTCGGGAAATTGAGGCGCTCGGGCAAAGTAACTTACCCGTCTGCATGGCAAAAACACAATATTCTCTTTCCGACAATCCCGCACTGCTCGGAAGGCCTTCAGGCTTTATAATTACTGTGAAGCAGCTTTCCTCTCCGCTGGCGCCGGTTTTATCGTCGCGCTGACGGGTGATATTATGACGATGCCCGGTCTGCCCAAAACACCAGCCGCCAATCAGATCGACGTGGATGCAGATGGCAACATCTCCGGATTATTTTAACGGAAAAATTTTTGCTCTTTCTCTTTTTTGACCAAAATCTTTGTAGGCTTCCACAATGAGGCGGGTAAAATACCCGTCTCATTTTTTACTTTTCCCCAAAAATCCTCTTCTTTCGCCTTGACGCTCTGTTTGGAACCTGTTACAATTTTATAGAAATTTATTATAGAAACGAGTCACGGATGAATCGACAAAAAAGAAAGGGTTGTCCGCATGGAAAACCAGAAAAAATACATCGCCTTTCGCCGGGCTTACCCGGTCTTTTTACTACCACGGTTTCTCCCTCTCGCAGGAGGGGGGATGCGCTTTGCGTCCGCTATGATTTTGAAATTGAAAATCTTTGCCGCTTCCGCCCTACGCTGCGGATTGATACAGCGCCGCTCCAAATCAAAAACGCACCGGATTCGCAGGCCGCGCAGCGGATGCTCTTCAGCCTTGGCATGGTAGAACTCATCAGCTACTGGAAATGTGCCTGCCCGCCCCGCGTGGTTGTGGAGTGCGGCGGGTTGGACGAGGCGGACAACGCCTTTTTGGAAAAGGCTCTATTTCAATGGCCTTGGCGAGTTCTTTTTTTCGCAACGGGATCGAGGCGGATTATGATACGTTCCTCACCCTGGAGGCCCCTGCGGCAGAGCCCATTCCCCACGAGCCGTTTTGCAACAGTCATCTCAATTTGATTCCCGTCGGCGGCGGAAAGGACTCCTGTGTTACGCTGGAGCTGATGCGGGCATTTCACCCGCAGAACCGATTGTTTATGGTCAATTTCAAGAAGCGCGCAATCAGTGTGCGCTAACTGCCGGTTATACGCAAGGCGATATGATCCACGTTTTACGCACAATTGACCCAATGCTCCTGGAGCGCAACCGTGAGGGCTTTTTGAATGGCCACACGCCCTTTTCAGCAATTGTGGCCTTCCTCAGCTTTTATACCGCTTATTTGATCGGCGCGGAGCATATTGTGCTCTCCAATGAATCGAGCGCCAACGAGGGGAACCTCAGCGGCGCGTCCGTCAACCATCAGTATTCCAAATCCTTTGCGTTTGAGCATGATTTTCAACAATATGCGCATAAAAATTTAATGCCGGATATCCATTATTTCAGCCTTTTGCGCCCCTTTAACGAGCTGCAAATTGCAAAATATTTCGCCGCCCTTCCGCAGTATCATGCGGTTTTCCGCAGTTGCAACGCAGGCAGCAAACGCAACGTGTGGTGCCGCAACTGCGCGAAATGCCTGTTTGTATGCGGCATATTATCCCCATTCCTGCCGCCGGAGCAGCTCTCAGCAATTTTTGGCGAAAACCTGCTGGAAAAGAGACGAGCTGCGGGAAATTTTTGATGGCCTGGCGGGCTTTTCTCCCCTAAAACCCTTTGAATGTGTCGGCACGCAGGAGGAGCTCCGCTTTGCGCTCGCCCTCGCCGCCCGGCAATACCGAGCGCGTGGAGAAGCGCTGCCAGCCCTGTTGCAATATTTTACACAGCACGCCGATTGGGAAGCCCTCTCCTCAGACGGCAGCCTTCTCAACGCATGGAACCCACAGCACGAAATCCCGGCTGCTTTTCAGCCTTATATAAAGGAGATGCACAATTATGCCGCAGGCATTGCTTGACTATCTCGCCCCAAAAAGATTCTCTTGCTCGGCTTCGGCCGAGAGGGGCGCTCCACTTATCAATATATTCGCCGCCACTTTCCGGAAAAAGAGCTTTCTATTGCAGATCAAAACCCGGTAACGCTCGAGGATGCGCACGTCACCCTGCATTGCGGGGCTCATTATCTGGAGGCGATAAACCGCTATGATCTTGTGATTAAAAGCCCGGGGATTACAGTGCGTGATCTTCAAATTTCCTCTTCGGTTGAGATGACCTGCCAGCTTGATCTGTTCCTTCGTTTTGCGCGCTGCCGTGTGGTTGGCATCACCGGCACAAAGGGCAAAAAACAACAACCTCTACCCTAATCTATTCGATCCTACAGGCTGCTGGAATAGAGAGCTGCCTGATCGGTAACATTGGCGTGCCGGTTTTTGAGGATATCGAGGCTGCGGAAACGATGACAGCTGTGGTAGAAATGTCCTCCCATCAGTTGGAATTCACCTCCTGCTCGCCGCATGTGGCCGTGCTGACCAACCTGTATCCAGAGCATCTGGATCACTACCATGGCTTCGCGGGCTATGCGAATGCCAAACTGAATATCGTCCGCCATCAAAAGGCCGGAGATTTCTTCCTTTGCAACGATCAGCAGGATCTTGGTGAATTGATCAATTTGGCGGCGCTCCCCGCCCGCGTGCTCCGAATTGAGAGAAGGGGGGATACTCCCTTTCTGCGCAAGCTCCTCTACTGCAACCCAAACCTCAAGGGCGAGCACAGCCGCCAAGATATCCGCTTTGCGGCCGCGGCGGCGCAATGCCTTGGGGCCAGCCGGGAAGCAATCCTACAGGGGATTGAGAATTTCAAGGGCATTGAGCACCGCATGGAGTATGTGGGTGAATTTAAAGGGATTTCTTTTTATAATGATTCGATCGCTACGATCCCGCACGCCGTCATATGTGCGATAGAGGCGCTCGAAAATGTAGATACGCTGATCTTCGGCGGCATGGACCGTGGCCTGGATTATACCGCATTTGAAGAAGCGCTCGCCTCCTCCAGCGTACGCAATCTGATCGGCCTGCCGGAAACCGGTCATCAAATTTTGGATACACTTCGCACTTGGGGAACTGGTAAGAATCTCTTCCGTGCGGAGGATATGCAGCAGGCGGTAAAGGCCGCATATGCCTATACCCTACCGGGCGCGACCTGTCTCTTCTCCCCTGCCGCATCCAGCTATAATATTTATAAAAATTTTGAAGAGAAGGGCCGGCACTATAAAGACCTGGTTTGCGCCTATGGGGAGGACGTTTCTGAAGATGATTGACTGCGCGCCCCCAGGGCCTGCGCGCTGCCCAAAACGGCAGCGGAAATGCTGGAGCGTGAAAGGGAGCTTTCTGCCCATGTGGAAGCGCTAACACTTTTCCAAAAAACAGAAGCGGAAGCGTTCTGCACAGAGCTTGCTCTAGCGCAAGAGCAGTGGAGCGGAAACAGCCCGGCCGCCTCCGCCGCCTGCTCAAGATGCATCACCCGCTTTCTCCCTGCAAAAAATGCAAAGCCTCGATGACGGATATCATCCAGGCAAATGCCGTCTTACGCAGGGCCATTTTCGGCCGGCTCAACACCTATCAATATAGCCTGATCTTTCTGATGAAGCGGCTGTTCCGCTTAAATGATCTGGCTCTAACAGAGGAGATTTTGCGCCTGCTCGCCTCAAACCCCTACCGCGACGATGCTTCAAAGCCTTATGAGAGCCGCTGGTCACTCGTTTTTTTGATCGATGAAGTGCTAAAGGCTCCAGAGGATTACCTGCGCCTGAGCCAGGCCGGGTGGGAGCTGCTGGCCGCAGCAAGGGACGGTATAAATTTTCATTTCGCATAAATGGATTATCAAAAATGGAGTGTTCCATCATAACGAAAACGATTCAGAAATACTCCCAAAATATTGTGCCTTTGCTTTGTTTATACAGCAATTGATCCCCTTCTGCACGAGATGGCAGAAGGGGATTTTCCGTTATCCTGATTGAAAAAAGCGCTTCTCTTATCGGGAAGCGGCCGCAATTGTCCCGCCGCCGACCACAACATCATCTTCGTAAAAAACAGCCGCTTGCCCAGGCGTGATTGCCCGCTGAGGCTCGTCGAATATTACCCTGATGCAGTTTTCTCCCGCCGGATAAAGCGTTGCCGGCTGGGCAGCATGACGGTATCGCGTTTTGGCTCGCACATGCAACGGGGCGGAAAGCGCTTCGATGGAGATAAAATTGAGGCGCTCCACCAGCATCTCCCGGCTGAACAGCGCTTCATCCGGGCCGAGCATCACCGTGTTCTCCTGCGCATTTTTCGCAAGGACATACATCGGCCTGCCAAATGCAATGCCCAAGCCCTTGCGTTGGCCCACTGTATAGTGGATCATCCCCTGGTGTGTGCCGAGCGTATTTCCATCCGCATCAATAAATCGCCCTTGCGGGAAAGTAAGCCCTGTATCTTGCCGGATAAACGCGGCGTAATCTCCATCTGGAACAAAACAGATATCCTGGCTATCCGGTTTGTGGGCATTGATAAGACCATACCGGGATGCAATCGCGCGCACTTCCTGCTTGCGCAGAGCCCCTAACGGGAAAAGCACATGCGCAAGCTGCTGCTGCGTCAACTGATAAAGGACGTAGGTTTGATCCTTTTTATCGTCCAACGCCTTTTTCAGTAGCCACCGGCCGGTTTTTACATCCTGCTCTACGCGGGCATAATGCCCAGTTGCCATCGCATCGAAGCCGCGTGCCATCGCCTCCTCCAAAAGCGCGCCGAATTTGATGGCGCGGTTGCAGTCAATGCATGGGTTCGGCGTGTTTCCCGCACGGTATTCGCTAACAAAGCGATTGATTACCTGCTCGCGGAAGCGACCTAATAGAGGAAACACCTCATGAGGGAATCCGGGCGTTCTGCAACACGGCGAGCATCCTCAATATCGGATGGGCGCCGCAGGCGCCTTCCCGCTCGCCTGCATGCTTTGGAAACAGCTGCAAAGTTGCGCCGAGCAGCTCGCAGCCTTCCTCTAAAAAGCAAAATGGCGCTCGCAGAGCTATCCACGCCGCCGCTCATGGCGAGCATAACCTTTGGGGCCTCTGTTTCATCCTCAATGACCTTTCCTTTCTTACTCCCGTCCACGGAATCGTACGGTTTTGGCACAGCCCCCATTTCGAGCGTTGTTTGTGCTTGAAAACCACAAAATGCAGTTGAAAAGATGGCGTTCTTTCACCACCGATCTCAGGGCGAACTGATCGAATCTTCGTAATCTATAAACGCATCTCACCACAGCAGGCAAATTATTTAAACCTCCACCCGTTCGGCCCGCATTTTGCTAATCTAACCATTTCTTTTTATACATAAGATGCGCGCCGAGCAGCGACACAACAACGCCGACCGGGATCAACACGCCAATTGCCGTATTGCCCGCAAAGAGCAGTACAATGAGCACCACCGCAATCGGCAGGATCGAAATCTTCCAATGTTTTGCAAAATAGGTTGCGCCCAGCGCACCGAAGAGCGCCGGAACCACCTGCTGAAAAGCCGGTGCAAATGCGGAGTTTGGATCGGTAATATAAGGCAGGATCGGGCTAAACGCCACAACGCCCAATGCGATGATCAAGGTGGTCACAATTGATGAAGTGGCGATTGAAATTGTGGAGATTACATCGCCCTCCTCGCTGGTGGCGCGCACCTTTGCGTTTTCCATGGAGTTGAGCGCGCAGGGAAGCTTCAGATTGCTGATATTCCCTGTCACAAAGCTCAGATAAGTGCCGCCTGAGCCGAGCATTGGCCCATAGGTAAGCACCTCGATGATCGCAGAGGGATAAAACAGCATGGCAACAGGCAGCAATCCTTCAAGCACTTTGGTTGCCTTTGGCCACACGTTAAAATAGATACAAATCGATATAGGAATACAGAACATAACAAAGAGGGCTGTGACAGTCCAGATCCGCCCGTAAAAATGGACGGAATCCTCATAGCTACGATTTTTCATAAGGGGCGCCATCCTTTCTTGCGCTTTTAGAAATCAAATGATTATACCGCTGTGCTCTGGCCGGCTGCCCAAACAGTTGTGTTTTTCAAAAAAACTACCTGTTTGTAAAATTCTGAGGTTCGGCTAATCTAAATTGAGCCTAAGCCTCTCCATTCCAGAAAAGCGATATCCGGCGGCAGCACATTTGCCAGCAGCATCGCCATGCCCATAGCCGCAAACATGCTCACAGGCATAGCAAAAGGCTCCAGCCATTTCAGGGTGAACTTTGTGCAGAGCTTCTGCAAAACCAGCATAAAAAGAATGGCAAATAAAAGCGTTGCAACGCTCAGGATTCCGGCGCCGTCTCCGATCACGGCCTGCTGGCCTTTGCCTAGCACGGCGCGCCCGATAAAAGCGGCAATCAGGCCAATAAAAGCGGCGGCAGCCATGGTATCCGCCCACTTTGGATCCTTGGTGGAAACCTTCCCGATGCTTTTTTGGATTTTTTTCAGCGCAAAGGGGACGATAACAAGTGGAAGAATACTGCCGATCGTCATCACCCAGGCGACTGCGGCGAACACCTCAGGGTCTGTGACAGGCTGGGAAAGCCCAGTTGAGATCCCAAAGGCATTGATTGCCGCCTCCGCTGCGGGCACCTCATATTGGATCGCGCCGATCACAGTCAGGCGGATCCATGGCAGCACAAGGCCGAGCGCTTTTGAAAGCGTCAGCACTGTGGCGACGATTGCCAGCGCGGGCGCGATGGTAAACAGCGCGCTTGATACTACGGTGTTTTTCAGAGTGGCTGTCGTCATCCCAAGCTGTTTGCCGCGCCGCCACGCACGCACCAGAAAAAAGACGGACTGCACAATGATAAACCCTACCACAAAAAACCAAGGACATACAAAAACGGGCTGCTTTTGAAATCCAAAATCCATCCCTCCAATTTAGGCTGCCGGGCAGGAAAAACCCCGGCTTCCATTTTGTAAAACCAGTTTACCATGCAGCATGATTCCACGTCAATCAATCTGCCTCGCAAAGCCAAAAAAACGTTTCCCTTTTGCAGGAGATATGTTATAATAAAGCTGGCAAAAAGCCCAAAATTTAAAGAAGGGGATGGCTAAAAATGAGTGAACATAACCGATCAATCATCACGATCGGCCGTCAATTCGGCAGTGGTGGCCGGGAGATTGGAGAAAAGCTCGCAAAAGAGCTTAGCATCCCGTTTTATGACAAGGAGCTAATCGCACTCGCGGGCCAACGCAGTGGTATTGATCAGCTGTTGGACGATGTGGATGAAAACGCAACCAACAGCATGCTCTACTCTCTGGTAGCGGGTTCCTACACGCCGCCGAACGGATTTACCGCCTTCCCAGAAGAATCCATGACAGATAAGCTCTTTGCCACACAGTGCGGCGTGGTGCGCGAGCTGGCGGAAAAAAGCGCTTGCGTATTGGTGGGTCGCTGTTGCGACTATATCCTGCGCGATCATCCCCACTGTGTAAAAATTTTTTATCCATGCCCCGATGGAAGCGCGGGTGAAGCGAATCATGCGCCTCTATCAGTTGAATGAAGCCAGGGCGACCGCCTTAATTAAAAAAACGGATAAGCGCAGGGCCGCCTACTATACCTACTATACCGGATGGAAATGGGGCCTTGCGGAAACCAACCAGCTTTCGCTCGACAGTGCAAGCCTGGGCATTGACGATAGCGTCCGGCTCATCCGTCTCTTTGTTGAGCTGTGTGAGCATCGGGTAGATTAGCAGGCTAGCAAGCAAGTTCGGTAATTTCACTTTTTAAAAAACAAAAACAGCCACCCTATTGGGTGGCTGAATTCCTAAATGTCGGCACTGACCTATCTTCCCAGGCGGTCACCCGCCAAGTATTTTCGGCACGAATGAGCTTAACTACCGTGTTCGGGATGGGAACGGGTGGACCCTCATCGTCATAAGCACCAACTGTGGAGCGTTATCCGCGCTCCTTAGCGACGAGGATTATTATAGCACTGCCTTTATAAAAATGCAAGTCCTTTTTACATTTTTTTTCGTCTTTTTTTGTAGAGCCATTTGGCGGAAGCCCCTTTGCAGAAGACGCTTTCTTCTATTGACTTTATGAATCGCTTCTGTTACGATAACAATGTTGTTTTGCATAAATATTTTTGAATTTTGGAGGGGAAAATATGAATCCGTCCAAACTCAGCCCACGTGTGTGGGCCTCGTTGATCGTGTTCGGTCTGTTCGGCCAATTGGCATGGACAGTCGAAAACATGTATTTCAATGTATATGTTTACAATACGATTACAGGCAACACGACCGTGATTTGCCTCTATGGTGGCATTCAGCGCAATCACCGCTACTTTGACAACCCTTTTTATGGGAGCGCTCTCCGATAAGGTCGGCAAGCGGAAAATCTTTATCTGTGCGGGCTATATCATCTGGGGCTTTACTACCTTTGCGTTTTCCCTGATTACCGTACATAACACCAGCGTGCTGTTTCCAGCGGCAAATGCCGTAATGCTGGCAGGTGTGTTTGTTGTGATTATGGATTGCGTCATGACCTTTTTTCGGCTCCACAGCGAACGACGCCGCCTTCAACGCATGGATTACAGACGTTACTGAGCCGCAAAACCGCGGCAAGACCGAAACCGTGCTGGCCATTATGCCCTTGCTCGCTATGGTGGTCGTTTTTGGCGCGCTTGCTCCGCTGACCATGCAGGGAAAATGGACACTCTTTTTTGCTATTGTCGGCGGGCTCACGTCGCTTGGCGGCATAGCCGGCCTCTTTATTATCAAGGATAAACCAGGGCTGAAAGCCGCATCCGGCAACTATCTTTCCAACATCATCTATGGGTTCCGCCCCTCTACTGTGAGGGCGAATAAAAATCTATATATCACCTTCTGCGCGCTCGGCATAATCAGCATGGCGCAGCAGGTGTTTATGCCGTATCTACTGATTTATATCGAGAAATATCTAGGATTTTCCAACTATATTCCGGTCATTGCCATTGCAGGCGTAATTGCAATGGTCTCCAGCCTGAGCTTGGGCAGGCTGATGGATCGGGTAGGAAAAATACCCTTCCTGATCCCCACTGGTATTTTGCTGTTGGCAGGTTTTATCGCTGTTTACCTGATCGGTAATAAGGGCGGCCAGGTGGTGTTCGGCATTGTCGGCGGGATCATGCTCGGCGCGGCGCTTTTGCTTACCTCCGCAGTCAGCGGCCTGATCCGCGACTTCACGCCGGAGGATAAGGCCGGGCAATTCCAAGGTGTGCGGATGTTCTTCATGGTGCTGCTCCCGATGGTAACCGGTCCATATATAGGCTCAGGCGTAATCCAGAATACGGGCATGACCTATGAAGAGCTTGGCCAGGTGAAACCTGTCCCCACGCCGGAGATTTTTTTAGCCAGCGCATTGGTGGCGATTTTTGCATTGATTCCATTTATATTCCTCATCCGCTCAGTGAAAAAGCGGAAGTAACAAGAGGGCGCTACGATACAAACACATTAGCAAAAGGCTGCACGGCATGTGCAGCCTTTTGCTGTTATCACGCAGAAGTGAATATTCCATTAAGGCCGGAGCCATTTTGCATAGCCATAGCCTTTTTTACAAAGCCCTGCTTTTCATAAAAAGCGTGGGCAGGCAGCCTGGAAAGCCCACTGTTGACCGCAAGGCAGGAAAAACCAGCCGCTCTGGCGAAGCGTTCCGCATGCTCTAGCAATAGGCCGCCCACGCCGCAGCCTTGCTCCTCTTGCCGGACGGCGACTGCGGCAATTCGCAGAAATCTCCCTCGAATTCATAGGCGATACAGCGCATCAGCCCAATGAAGCCGACTACTGTGCTTTCATTTAGTGCGACAAATGTGCTGTAATCCGGATGGCTGAGGATGCGCTGAAGCCGCGCATTCGTTTGCACCAAACGCTCCTGCGGATAGCCGAGCTCCTGTTCCAAAAAGCTCAATAATTGTTGGCATATCCCCGGTTTGTGCATGCCGCACCGTCACAGGCAGGTCACCTCCGCAAGATCCTCTGTGCGGATCAGCTTGGTCGTGTCAACTCCCTTTTTGCTAGTGATACGCACCTTCAGCCAATCCGTATCCACTGCGAGCACCAGGCATTCCCCCGGCAACGCAACCCCGCTTGTGAGCCGAATCGTGCACTTGGTGCCCTCCAGCTGTTTTAAAAGCTCAGACATGATGAAGCCCCCTTTCTCTTCACGTTCTCTTTGCCTAATTTTTCTTTCCAGTTTTTTTACTCGGCCGGGTAACCCCAGCATACAGGCAGCGATACAAAACGCCGCGATTCCGAACATGGAAAATGCCTCCATTATCCCTTCCCCATTTCTTTCATGCGATGCGGCCCCCGCAGAGCCGAAACAAGCTCCCGCCCTGTGTGGACTGGCTGTGAAAAAATGACGCCGCCGCGGGCGAAATCTTCCCGCTCGTGAAAATCCGAGCCGGAGGTTTCCAGCATACCAAACTTTTGCGCCCAGGCCTTGGCAATCTCATTGCGCGAATCGTGGCGTGGATTGCCGTTATAGGTTTCAATTCCATCGAGATGCTTGGGGTCAACAATCTTTAACCCGTTGCGAAACGGGTGTGCCTGCACAAAAAGAATCCCCTCCTTTTGTGCGAGCTCGTGGAAGGAAGCTGGGTCCATCTCCATTATTTTGCGGTGGCGGTAGAGAAAATCCTCTGTCAGGCCAAAGAGCAGGTAGTCATTGTCGCCGCCGTGGAAACGCAGCTCCGCGCCCAACAGCACAGTGAAATGCTCCTCCTCAAATTCCTTGCAGCGGCGGTAGCCTTTGAGGAAGTGGTCCATTTTCCGCTTCCACGGGCGTGCTTCATGAGTGCAAAGGTGCTGCTGTTGATATGGTCAGTCACCACCACGCCCGCATACCCCGCCTGTTTATATAATCGCATCGACTTCTCCGCAGGCACATGCGCGCAGGTGCTCACACCTGCTGTATGCAGGTGCATTTCAAACAGAAAGCCTTGTTCGGACGATATCATTCTAAATGCATCTCCTATCCCTATCATCGGGCCGTTTTGGAACGACGCTGCTTGCCAAGCGGATACCTGCTAAGATGGAATACAATAATCACCGCCGTCAGTGCGCCGGCCAAAACGGCCGCCAGCGCAAAACAGCCCCAAAAGCGTAGCTGTGTCAGCAGCAGCCAACGGGGCGCGCGGCCCATCAGTTTCCCCACAAACAGAGCGCAAGCCACCAGCGCATAGAGCAGCAGCGTGACCCCGCCGCCTGCCAAAGCCCCCAGCCCCGCGGCGGAGAGCGCCGCTTTCGTAGGCAGCACCTTTCTCCCCACCGGAAGCGCCTTTCCAGCAAAGGCCAGTTCAGCCTCCTGTAGAAGCTGTTGCCCTTGCGCCAGCGTGGAAAATGCACCAAGGATCGCACAATGCCCCTTGGAGGTTGCCCATTCGCAATCAAAGGCATTGGATTGCTTAAACGGGATCGGCCCCGCTGCCTCCTCTTTCAAAAAAAGGCTGTGCCGCTAACCAGATGCAGCCTTACAGCAGGCTCTTCCTGCTCCAAATCGAGCGACCAGGCAAAGGAGAGATATTCCCCCCTCTGGCCTCTGCGGCGGCGGTAGTGCGGGAATTTGCCCGTAAAGCCAGACTCTCGAAGTGATGCGTCCATGTTTTGCAGGCAAGCCTGTGTCTCCTCGGTCTCCCGGCGTGGCGGAAAGGCCTCGTTTGCCCGCAAAAAAGCGTCAAACAGGCTATGGTAGAAACGGTGCAGCTCCTGGTTGGCCGGGTCCTCCAGGATACGGAATAAATCCGACTGTGCCTTACGCAGGCGGCCGATGTCCCCTATTTCATCAGCCTCATGGAACGCTTCAATCGTCTCCTTTAAAAAGCTGCTGCTTTCAATCTGTGCGCAGGCGCGGACTTCGCGAATGCGGCTTTCTTCCTCCAATCCATTCTCCCCATACAAGGCTGCGAGCGTATCCGCATATTCAGGCGGCGCATTCATCACGGCGAACCACGCGCCATCCAGCAGCTCCCGCTCCTGTGGCGTAAGGCCGCTGTCATCCAGCGCGTAGGCCTTTGTTAGCAGCTGTAGGGAGAACATCGCGGTCTGTTCGCGTAGAAGAGCGGCGGCCGGAAGCCCCACATGCTCCGTGTAGCGCAAAAGCTGCTCCGTTGCCCTGATATGCGAGCAGGTGAAATCAAGTGTTTGCACGTTCTCAGCTTCCTCACCAAAGAGCGAGTAAGTGAGGCTCGTCTCATAAACCTCCCCCGTCGATCTGTAGCTAAAGCGGTGCAGCATAAACGCACCCCGCGGCAAGACCTCCCCTTCACGGAAACCGCACCCGATGAGCCGGATCGTTACCTTACCCCATGCATAGAGCTCTGCATAAAGCAGAAAACCCTCCGCCTCGCCCTGAATGGCGGCGGGGCACCCCGGTCTCCCCGTATCCGCAAGAAAGTCAAGCAGGGTTCTCATCTGTGCCGTCCTCCTTTTTCTGCTGTTCTTCCAAAAGCTGTATAAATGCCTTTTCAAAGGCGGAATCCTGCTCCGGCGTGCGCTTGGCTGGCCCTTTCAGCCGGCCTCCCGCGCGCCGGATCCTCTTGGCGGTGTGACGTGCGAGTAAAAGCGCGTCAATATTCTCCGCCGTGTAGCGTTTGCCATCCTGATGGATGGGGAGCGCGCCACGCGCAAGGCACATGGCTGCCAGCCCGTAATCCTGGGTGATCACTGCATCCCCCGGGTGCAAGAGGTTTACCAATGCGAAATCAGCGCTGTCCGCCCCCTTAGATACGGTTATGGTTTGCGCCCCCTCCCGAGTAAATTCATGCGCAGTATCGCATAATAACAGCACTGGGACGCCAAACCGCTTGGCAACCCGGATGGCGCAGCCCAGAACAGGGCAGCCGTCGGCATCAATCAAAACACGCAAGAAAGAAAAAATCCGCCTCTCTATTCTAGTATAAAATCAAAATACTGTTGATGGGGAAAATAAAAGCTGCCTTTACTATAACGGATTTCGACGTTCGATTCAATTGAAAAAGGATAATTTACAGCCGACTGCGGAATCCTATTTTCTAAGAAAAGCCCTGTGGGGAAGGGAGAGAAACAATTTGCAGCCATCTCGAAAGCTGGCCGCCGTTTGGCGGGCTCGATTGGGGCTCCTATTTCTCCTGCTCATTTTTCCTTTATGGCTGCTGGCAAAACGGTATCCAGCCACAGGAGCGCTTTCTATTACGATGTTGACGGGCATCTGCTTGATGATCTGGGTTCTAATTCCCCGCTATTGCAGAAAGCTACATTATCGGTTGGAGGAAGAGGGGATCACCATCACCCGCGGTTTATTTTTTGCAAGGATGATTCGCCTTCCCAGGCCGGAATCTCTTTATACGTGTGTTTATCGGACGCCGTTTTACCGGATGGCAGGGGGCTATACGGAGTTGCACTTTGGGGCGCAGGGATGCATATGCTACTGCCCGGGATGACGCAGGCGCAGGCGCAGGCAGTTTTATCTCTCTTAACCAGGGTGGGAAAGGAGGGCAACCTGTAATGAAACGGATGCACCCTGCCTATGTGCTGACGCAGCTGCCACGCTTTTTTGGCTGCTAATCCTTCCGCTGGTGCGCAGAATGATAGAATGGCAGGAGACAGGGTTTATTAAAAATTACCGCTTTTGATTGCTGTTGTTTTGATTTTTGCAGCGGCCTTTCTCCGCTGGAAAACGCAGCGATGGGCCATTCAGGGAAAGACGCTGCTGCTTTCAAACGGGTTGCTTTTCCGCAGGCAATTTCGTATTCCATTAACCCTCATTGCGGCAGTGCGAGAAAGCCGCGGCCCAATGCTGCGCCTTTTCGGCGCACAGCGGATTCAAATTGAAACGGCAGCGGCGCGAAAAGCGGCGCAAGGCATGACTCTTTATCTCGGCAAACAAGATACGAAAGCGCTTTTAACAGCCTATGCAGGGAAAAAATTCCTTCCAGCCAGTATCCCACATGCGCATGCGGGATACCCTGCTGGCGGCTTTGAGCACCTCTAATTTTGCGCTCGGCTCTTTGCTGCCGCACCCGTTCTGCGCGGGGCGGGGAACCTGTTCGGCAAACTTGTGCAAGAGCGGCTTTGGGGCGTGCTGACATCCGCGCAGCGACTGGCCGCCGCCTATGTGCCACCGTTGCTAACCGCCATCGCTCTCCTTGCGCTATTGGGTTGGGCACTGCATGTGTAAACTTCTGGAGCAATATCACCGCTTTGCGCTGCTTCAAAACGGCACAGCCTTGGCCACGCAAAGCGGCCTGATTGTGAAAAGGCGGCTTGTGGTGCGCCATGCCGGGCTCAGCGCTTTTACCATGCTGCAAACGCCGCCGCTTTTGTTCATCCGCCGGGTTCAAGTAGGCGTGCTGTATGCGGGCCGTACCGGCGGGCGTGGGGAGGAAACTCTTTTGATGCCCGTCTATCCCGCCTGTGGAGCAAAAAATTTGATCTCTTCGTTGCAGGGCTTCTGCCCGGAGATCACGGTGCATATCCCGCCTAAAGAGGGGTGGCGCGCATACCTGCCGGCGTTCGCCCAAGTGTGTGTGCTGGCGGGTGTAGGCGTTTTCATGATCTTTTTCACCAGCGCACCTCTGCGCACGGTTTTCTGGGTGTGCGCCGTTCTTTTGCCCATCCTGATTTTATTTTACTTTCCTGCGCGGCGCAGAGAAATGCGGGAAGGTATTTCCTCCGGTCTTCAGGCCGTCCGCACGGTCAAAGGCTTTTCCGAGTGGTCGATTTTCTTTTTGCCGGGCGCTCTGCGAGGTGTGCTGATACGGCAATCGCCCGGGCAGGCAGAGCGGCGGATTTGCACTGCGCGGGTGTGCTTTCGCACAACACGGGGGGAGCGGTTTTCACTGCATCACTTGCCGCTCGATTCATATAAAGACGAACTGGATGAGCACCATATAAAGGGTCGTACCGGCTCCAATGCTTAAAAGCGTATTCTTCTTCCAGAGGTGCAGGCCCGCCACGCAGGCCAACGCAAGCGCTTCCGGCGCGCCGAAAGGCGCTGTGGTAAAGGATACGTTGCGCAGGCAGTAAACAACCAGCATGCCCATCACCGCATAGGGCAGCACTTTTCCGAGATAACGAATAAACTTTGGCGTTTTGCTGCTGTTGGGGAACAGCAGGAACGGGAGAAAGCGCGTAAGCATGGTGCCCAGCGTAACCGCGAGGATCGTAAGCAGTATTTGAACAGGGGAAAAGATCATGCGGATCGCCAGTCCTTTCTTGCGCTACGCCAAAGATTTTCACGGATGTGAAGCTGCTAAAATCTGAAATAAAATTGATTCCTGAAAACACAAAAGAGCGTTTATAAAGTTTTTCTCAAACTTTCTCCCCTTTTGCTCCATCGGCTTTTTAGCAGGGTAAACAGCAGCAGGATCAGACCCATTGCAGGCGGAAGAAAACGATCAGGCCCAAAGAGCAACAGACAGACGATTGAGCCCAACACCCCAATCAGGGCGGGCAGGTGATTGCTCTGCTCGCGCCACTGGTTGATCAAAATCACTAAAAACAGGGCGGTCATCACAAAATCGATGCCCGTGGTAGGAAAGCTAAACAAGGCGCCAAGCAGCGCGCCGAGCGCCGTGCCAAGCACCCAGTAGCTTTGGTTGAGCAGCGTGACGAAAAAATAAAACCAATTTTGGTCAATATCCTCCGGGATTTTTGCAGAACATACGATTGAAAACGTCTCATCGCACAGGCCAAAGATGAGATACCATTTCTTCCACCCTGTTTTTTCATATTGCTCTAGCATGGACACCCCATAAAACAAATGCCGCGCATTGACCATTAGCGTCAGAAAAAACGCGGCGAGCGGGTTGAAGGCAGAAGTGAGCAGATTGATGGCGACGAACTGCATCGAGCCCGCAAAGGTTGCGGCGCTCATAAGGATGCTCCAATAAAAAGCGAAGCCCTTGCTATTCATGAGAATGCCATACGCTGCACCCAAAAACAGAAAGCCTGTCAACACAGGAATGGTGTGGGGAAAGGCCGCTCTGACAGCGGCCCTGCGTGGCTGTGTGTTTGCTTGCATGAACGAGGCCTCCCATAGAAAAAAAAAACGACCGTTATTCAGCGGATGCTTCCCGCTGGATCTCCTCCGGAGGATCAATTTGCAGCAGGCGATCGGCCAGCCCCGCGTCGAGGCTCTCCACATTGCGCAGCTTGTTCTGAATCAAGCGGCTGCGGTTTTGCGCATCCCCAATCGTGCGCCCGGCCTCATCAATTTTTTGCGCGCTTTTTCAAGCAGGTCGCTGAATTTTCCATATTGCGCCTTGGCGGCGGCGAGCAGCTCGCGCACCTCCTTCGCCTTTTCATTGACAGTGACTGCCTTAAAGCCGATAGAAAGAGAGTTGAGCAGCGCCGTGATCGTTGTCGGCCCGGCGATCAGCACGTTATATTGGCTCTGAATCTGCTCAGAAAAGGCCGCTGCGGGAGGAGGTAATCTCTGCATACAGCCCTTCGGTTGCCAGGTACAAAATAGCAAATGGAGTGGTAAGCGGCTCGTTGATGTATTTACGCACAGCTTTGGCTTCATCGCGCACGCGGGCTTCCAGCGCCTTGCGCGCTGACTCAACCCCATCCCGATCGGCCCGCCCGGCCGCATCGCAAAGCCGCACGTAATCCTCCATCGGGAATTTGGAGTCGATCGGCAGGAAGGTATCCGCGCCGTTTTCGTCGCTTGCAGGGAGCCGAACGGCAAATTCCACTCCCTCCGAAGAATTTGGCCGCGGCGCCCAATTGCGCTCGTAGCGTTGTGGGATTGTTTCATCCAAAATGCTCTCCAGCTGGACTTCGGCCCAGGTGCCGCGCGCCTTCACATTGGTCAGCACACGGTTGAGGGCAGTTACATGATCTGTCACCCCGTGGAAAGCTCCTTCATTTCACCCAAGGATTTATACACATTTTCCAACTGGTCAGATACGGTTTTGAAGGAGCTGTCAAGTCGAGTGGAGAGAGTGCTCGTCAGCTTTTCATCAACCGTCTCCCGCATTTGGTCGAGCTTTTTCTCGTTGCTTTCCTGCATGCGCGTGATCGCGCTTTCAATCAAATGGCTCTGCTTTTCATTCTGCTGCGTGTTTTGCGTACGAATCTGATCGAGGGAGAGGCGCAGCGCCTCCGCGAGCTGCTTCTGATGCTCGTAATTTGCCCTCGTCATCTCGCCAAGCTGCCCCGCCATCTCCCGCAGGCTCTTTCCGGTTTCTTCCCGCAATGCCTGCTGGTATTGCAGAGTGTCGCGCCGGTTGCGGCCGAATTCATCCGCCGTCTGACGCGCAAGCTGCTCCAGCTGCTTGCCAAAAGCGGCAAGCTGAGCCGCGCTTTCCCGCCCAAAAGCCTGCTGCTGGGCTGTAAGCGCTTCTATCTGCCGGAGCTGGGCATCCTGTGCCTGCCTTTCCCTCCCGCTGCGTAACAAAAAAGAATCAACACTGCGGCGCTCACGATCAGACCCGCCGCCGCTAAAAACAATTCCATATGGAGCTCCCTCGCTTTGATACAAATTCTAATCTATTATAGCAGAAAGCGCAGCGCTTTGGAATGCACGGCTGCCCAAAGTTTCAATGGGAAGCGAAACAGAATCTTTTAAAGGGGCAAAACCAATGATTTTTAAATGCCGCTTGCATCATTTATAGTTATTTGTTATAATAACAAGGAGGTAATTTTTGGGCTTCTATTGCCTGTTTTTGATTGGAGGATCATATTCTCAAAATTTAATAAGGAGAGGACAGTTACGATGAGAGTGCTAGAGAGAGAGTATCTGCCAAGAAGCGCATCGCCGGAAGAGGCGGGTGTTTCTTCTGTTGCTGTGGCAGCGTTTATGGAAGATATGAAGAAGAGCGGCATCGAAAACCACTCATTCCTGATACTTCGCCATGGCAAGGTTGCGGCGGAGTGTTTTTTTGCCCCTTTTACGAGGGATACACCACATGCGATGTATTCCGTCAGCAAAAGCTTCACTTCCACAGCAATCGGCTTTGCCGTAGAGGAGGGCCTGTTATCCCTGGATGCAAAGGTGATCGATTTTTTCCCGGAATACCGCCCCGCTCAACCGGACGAAAAGCTTGAAAAAAAGATGACTGTGCGCCATCTGCTGACGATGACAAGCGGTAAAAACCCCTCCTTGCTGCTTGATAAAACGAAAGATCGATGGATAAAGGATTTCTTTAACGCCCCATGGATTTCCGAGCCGGGGGAGATGTTCCTCTACGTGAGTGAAAACATCTATATGCTTTGCGCGATCCTTGTGCGCGTTACCGGCATCTCCGTAACGGAGTTTTTAACGCCGCGGCTCTATGAACCATTGGGGATCCCTGTGCCTTATTGGGAAACGGACCACCATGGCGTGGAAGTCGGCGGCTGGGGTTTGATGCTCCCGGTGGAGGATTTTGCAAAGTTTACGCTCTGCTATGCGCAAAACGGCGTTTATGAGGGCAAGCAGGTCATTCCCGCCCGGTGGGTGCAGGAGGCGACATCGGTCCATTCCGATAATTCTGCCAATCGAGACCTCGATGCCAGCGCAGGCTACGGCTATTGCTTCTGGCAATGCGGCGGCGCAAAAAACACATACCGATCGGATGGAATGTTCTCCCAGTTCGGCATTGTTTTCAAAGATTACGATGCGCAGCTGGTCATCAACTGTGCCGAAGTCAGCGAGCAAAAAACACGGGATTGCATCTGGCGGCATTTCCCCGGCATATTCCTCAAGGAAGGAGAAGTGCCGAACTCTCCCGCTGTGGATTTGAAGGCGATGTGCGTGCAAGCGGCGCTGCCGGTGCAGAAGGCCTCCTTCCACAGTGAGATAGAGCAGCGCATTGAAGGCAGAACGATCCGCCTGCGAAAAAGATACTCATCAATCTCATCGGATTCCCGACAAGCGTGCTCCCCTTCGCCGCAACCTATATGACGAAGGACAGGGCGGGTAATATTGATCGCATCCGCATGCATTTTGAGGAAAATGAGTGCACGATGGCCTGGGTGGAGGGCGATGAAGAAAACACCCTTGTGTGCGGTATGGATGGGCATTACCGCTATGGGCAGATCCGCCCGGGCAGATCGACTATAAGGTATGCTGCTCCGCCGCCTGGAAAGACGAACAAACGCTGGATGTTTGGATTCGCCCGCTGCAAACCATTGCAGTGCGCAAGCTTCATTTTGTATTCAAAGGGAACCGTGTGCGCATGACGCCCCGCACGACTCCTCCTCTGAAGGATATGGCATACAATATCGCGGAGGGGATTGATGATTTGGTGAAAAACCCGGTGCTCAGCAACTTGCTCAAGAAAGCCATGCACCAGGTTTGGCGAATCGCCGAGCCGGTGCATAAGGGCAGGCTGGTATAAAGCACCGCTGCAAATGCAGGAGCCCTGCTGCATATTTCTGCGGCAGGGTTCCGCGGCGGGCGGAGCATAAAAGGGCCTCTTCTGACAATGCAAAGGGGAGAAATCTCAAAACGTTCTGCCTCCCCATCCTGTTTCTATAGGAAAAGCTCCAGTGCCTTTTGGAGCGGCAAAGATCATGCGGCAATAATTTGCGGAGGTGCTTTGATTGACGGGTTACCGGATCTTGATGGCGATAACGATTTTGTTGTTGGCGGGGGTCGTCCCCTTTTTTCTAAAGGCCGGATGGCCAAAAAAAACAAAAAAATCCCTTTTGCTAAAAATGATTTGTTCCACCCTTTTTATCTTAGTGGGCGTGTTATCAATTCTGTTGGCTGGGCGTTTTTCCCACTATGCGCTGTGGATTTTGTGCGGTCTCGGTTTTTCCTGGCTGGGGGATTTCTTTCTTCATGTCAGCAGCAAGATGCTCTACTTCTTGCTCGGCTTGTTTAGCTTCCTCACCGCGCATATCTTCTATGTAGTAGCCTTTTGCACCGCGCTACAAAAAACATTCCCAGAGGCTGGTTTTTTTAACCCTTATGAATGCCTTTGTATTGTGGCGGTTGTGATAATCGGCTTGGCGGGCTCCCGCCGTTTGCAGATCAACCCTGGGAAGGCAAAACTCCCAGCCGCCTTCTATATGTGCATTTTGGTTACGATGATGGTAAAGGCCAGCTCGCTCGGCATCCGCTGCCTCATTGCGGGAACGCCGCTGTGCGGTGCGGCAGCGGCCGTGCTGATTGTTGGCTCCCTGTGTTTTGTGCTTTCGGATGCGACGTTGGCAATGCTGAACTTTGGGCCTAAAAAAACATTCCCGCTTAAATGTTTCAATATCGGCACCTATTATGCGGCGCAGGTTTTGCTAGCGAGTACGATCCTGTTTTTCTAACCTGTAGCTTCCCCGTGCGGATTTCACCCAAAGGAGAGAAAGCAATTGAATGTTTTGCAAATACTGATGTTTGCTGCAATTGTGCTGGAGGTTATTTTTGTTCCTATTTTTTTAAAGAACGAATGGCCGAACCGCAGTTATCGGTCGCTCGCCTATAAACAGCTCTGCTCCGCTCTATTTTTGGTGGTCGGCTTATGCGCTATATTCCATGCCAAAAACTACTCTGCCTATTCCTGGCTGGTGCTTGGCGCTCTGGTTGGCTCCTTTATTGGGGATGCGCTGCTGCATTATGAGGCGATTATAAAAAAGAAGCAATTCTTTTTATATGGGATGATTGCATTTGCCCTGTCACATATCCTCTACCTGGCGGCATATGCTATCGCGTTCAGCAGGCTGTTTCCGGGCCAGAGCCCAGTGGCCTGGTATGAGATTCTCATCCTGATTTTGGTGCTTGCTGCCGCCGCTCTCTTGATGAAGCCCCTGCAAGTGGAGGCTGGGAAGTTGAAAATTCCAATGGCCCTTTACACGGCTATTTTGGCCGCAATGGTTATCCACGCATGTTATCTAGCCATTTCCTGTGTGCGCGCAGGGTTCCCACTGCGCTTTTCCATCCTGTTTTTTACTGGGGGCGGGGCGTTGCTGTTCGCCATTTCAGACGGGACGCTGGCGCTTCTCAATTTTACGGATCGTAAAAAATATTCGTTGCGCTGCCTAAACATTATTACGTATTATGCGGCACAGTGCATGCTTGCTGCCACAATCCTCTGCTTCCCCATCTAAATTTATGGTTCCCTTCTGTGCTTCCGGCCGCATTGATGCAGCCGGAAGTCTTCATTTATGGGATAAATCCATTAAAATTTGTGTTAAATTTATATAGAATTAATATTCTGTTTATATTTTTTATCGAAATCTGTTGACAGCCATCCTTTTTGAATGCTAAAGTTATAGTCTAAAAGGTGTATTACCGTCAAATGTATGGTAAAATTTTGAAGGGGGCATATTGATGAAAAAATGCAGAAAACTTTTGGTATTGCTTTAGCATCGCGCTGCTGGTGGGCACAGCAGCGGTCGGAGCCGGAGCGCTTACCAACGAGAAGCATTGGGTTGGCTCCTGGAGCGCTGGAATGACGGATATCTCCGTTTCGCTTCTGGAGGGCAAAAAAAAAAAAAAAACACAGAAGGGCTATCTATTTCTCCATTTGTAAAAAATATGACTGCCCGCATTCGGTTGACGCCGACGCTTGGCGGCAATAAGGTGCGATTCTGCCTCTCCAATGAAAACGGCTCTTCGCCGCTTGTTATTGACCAGGCAAGCATTGCGCGCGCCAAAGGCGATTCCGGTGCAGAGATTGTGTCAGGGAGCAGCATCCCCGTCACGTTCAACGGCAGCCGGAAGGTTGCCATCCCGGCAGGGGGCACTATCTATTGTGACCCAGTGGATATGGAGGTGCGCGCGTTGGAGGATCTGTGCGTTACCTACTATGCGCAGGATTTTGGCATGGTGCAGACGATGGCCCTGTATGGCGCGACGACCTATCTGGCTTTTGGTAACCACACAGAAGATCAGAAGCTCACCGGAATCAAGCTATCGTTCGGCACATTGGTTTCTGTCGTTCCGCTGCTCAGCGGATTGGATGTTTACGCGGATGCGGACGCCTATTCCATCGTTGTCATCGGCGATTCAACCACGAGCAACGATATTCCAAAACTGCTTGCCAAGCGGATCATGGACGAGACTGGTGAAAATAAGGTAGGCGTGCTGCAAAAATCGATTGTGGGCAATTGCCTGCTCAGCGATGGCGTAGGGCCGACAGGAAGCATCTATGGCAAGGCCATGATCGACCGATTCCAAAAAGATGCGCTTGATCAACCCGGCGTGAAATATACGCTGGTAAAAATTGGGTTAAACGATATCCTGCATCCGCGCTGCTACAGCATGATCGGCCTGGTGCCTGGGCCTCTGTGGAAGAGCTGGTGCGGGTTATCAACAACTGATTGCAATGGCGCATGCGAACGGCGTAAAGATTGTGTTTGCAGAAATGTCTCCTTGGAAAGGTTACACGCGCGACCTGCTAAAAACCGGCCAAGTCGATTTGGAGTGGACGCCGGAAGCACAGGCAATGTGCGATCAGCTTACGCAATGGGTGCGCACCACCGATCAAGCCGACGGCGCAATCAACCTCGATTGCCTGAAGGATCCATCCGACCCCGCCAAGATGCCGGATGATTTCACAAGCGATGGAGCGCATTTGCTTGCACCTGCGCAGGAGGCGTTTGTCGCTTCTATTGACCTTTCGCTATTTGGGATTGAGGCGCCGGATCATCCTTTGACCACAGCGCCCTCCACGGAAGGAGCGATTGTTGCGCCTGAGGAACCCCACAGCCCGCTGTGACGCAGGAGCCCACTGACACGCAAAGCGAAACGCAGGCACAAATAACAGCCGATGGTACTGAGACCACACCTACCGCTCAAACACAGGCGCCGGAGATTGCCGATACCGGGGATTCTCTTGTAGTCGGAGGGGCAGTGCTCGCTTCATTGGCAGCCTGTGGCCTTTTGATCGTCACACGCAAAAAGAAATAAGGCTTTTCCGGAAGCGTAGTCAGAACAGGGCGCGTTTTAAAACGCTCATTGCGGAAACTCGTCACGAAAAAACGCGGTTTCGGGCGTGCGAAGCCAAAAAAAAAATTGCTTGCGTGAGGCAAAAACAGTTTTAAAGGGGATCTGCCGCAAAATGCCTTGCATTTCGCGGCAGATCCTTTTAACATTCTTCTTCAACGCTCAAGAGGCATTTTTTAAATTTCGATGGTCGGAAGTCTTGCCTCTTTTAGATCACTTGCATCAGTGTACAGGGGTACACATCGGTTTTCAGCCTGTACACTGATGCTTTCCTGTTTCAATAGCCCATTGGATTATATTGTGCGAATAAGCCATATCAAAAAAGACCACAGCGCCTCCATTCGCGCTGTGGTCTGAATCATTTTTATGCAGGGCTGCTCACAAGCCAAGCATCTGGCGGAACATTCCCTTTTCTTTCTGCGCCTTTTTGGGCTTATAAAGGAGGCGGATTCTCCAGCTTCTTCTCCGCCCGTTTGCCTGCGGGAGAATTTAAATAGCGAACGACGGCCAGCACCGGCTGAGCAAGCGTTTCGCTCATATATTCCTTTGCATTCTCTACCAACTGGGGATCTGTGTGCATCGCACCGAGGATCGTCACCGCGATGAGGCTTTGCGTTTCATTTGTGCCATCCTCATAGATATCATCTAGGAGGTTAAACAGCTTCTTCATACGTTGTTTATCATTTTGCCGAATCGTTTGCATTGCAGCCGGCGTGCCATACTCACGGAAGAACTCCTCCGCAAGAAAGTCGCCGTATTTTTCAATATTGGCTTTATACATTTCGCGCAATTCAGGATACATGGTGGTAAACCGGCTGGCAAGCGTATTCGGATCATAGGCAAGTGCGCCGCTTTTCGCTGCGGATTTAGAAACGGGCGTGGGAAGCTTTGTTTTCGCAGTGCCACGATCTTTTTTCCCAAATTTTTTGACGCACAGTGTCAGAAAACTCATTGCCGATATAGCGAATATCCTTGTCATCCGCCGTAGAAGGGTCAAACAGGGAGAGGGAGGCCTGCTTATAATCCTCATCGGTTGCCTCGGAGGCGTTGATATCTGTGCAGAGGAGAACCATGCGCTCCCCTTTATACGCAATCCGGACGGCTCCCTTCCCGCCTTGGAAGCTGATGAGCAGCTTGTCCGCCTGCTCCTCAATTGGGATTTCGCTTTTACGGACGCCCAGCGGGTAAACCGGCTCAAAGCCGTTTTCCTCTAAAACCGGTGAAACGCTTTTATAAATAAGCGCCAATGCCTCTTTTATTTCCATGCGGCTGACTCTCCTCCATTGGGATGCTTTTGATCCAAAAAATAATTATTGCTTATTATAGCATACCCGAACCGGTTTGTCATCCTATTCTTTTTCCGAGGCAGTATAAACGAAATCTTCCGGCGTCTGCCAAGCTTTGCCTTTGTGTGTAAAAAGCTTGCGAAACCTATGCTTGCTGTGGTAAGATGGATTGAAATATTTTACGAGGTGATAGGGTTTGCCCGTTTCAAAAGACCATATCCGAAATTTTTGCATCATTGCACATATCGATCACGGAAGTCAACCTTGGCGGACCGGCTGCTGGAATTAACCCAATCTGTCGCCAAGCGGGATATGACAGAGCAGCTGCTGGATAATATGGATCTGGAGCGCGAGCGCGGGATTACCATAAAGGCCCACGCAGTAAAGCTCGACTATACCGCGCAGGACGGGCAGACCTATGAGCTTAACCTGATCGACACACCCGGCCATGTGGATTTTAACTATGAGGTTTCTCGCTCTTTAGCAGCCTGCGAAGGCGCGGTTCTGATCATTGATGCGTCGCAGGGCATTGAAGCGCAAACGCTGGCGAATACCTATCTCGCGCTGGATCATGATCTGGAGCTCGTTCCGGTTGTGAATAAAATTGACCTTCCCGCCGCAGAGCCGGAACGCGTCGCGCAAGAGGTGGAGGATGTAATCGGCCTGCCATGCATGGAGGCACCTCGCGTTTCCGCCAAAACCGGCGAGAATGTGGAGCAGGTGCTCGAACGCATTGTACAGGACATTCCTGCCCCCACGGGGGATGACGACCTTCCGCTGCGCGCCCTGGTATTTGATTCAATATATGACAGCTACAGGGGCGTTATCGTTTATGTGCGGCTGATGGATGGCTCCATCCGAGCAGGGGATACCATGCGCTTTATGTCCACGGGCGCAGAGTTTACCGTTGTGGAAGTCGGCTATATGCGTGCAACCGCAATGGAGCCCGCCGAGCGCCTCTGTGCGGGAGAAGTCGGCTATATTACCGCATCCATCAAAACAGTGCGCGATGCGCAGGTGGGCGATACCGTCACATTGGCCAATAACCCGGCCGCGGAAAGCCTGCCTGGTTACCGCAGGGCAAATCCTATGGTATTTTGCGGCGTTTATCCGGCGGACGGCGCGGATTATGAGGCGCTGCGCGATGCGCTGGAAAAATTGCAGCTCAACGACGCTTCCCTCTCCTATGAGCCGGAAACCTCCGGCGCGCTTGGCTTCGGCTTCCGGTGCGGCTTTTTGGGGCTGCTGCACTTGGAAATTATTCAGGAGCGCCTGGAGCGCGAATATGATCTCGATTTAGTGACAACCATCCCCAGTGTTGTTTACCGAATTCATATGACGGACGGCGAATGCCTGAGGTCGATAATCCCACCCACTACCCCGATCCCGCAAGGATTGATTTTTGTGAGGAGCCGATGACAAATGCTCATATCTATGCGCCCTCTGATTATGTCGGCGCGATTATGGAGCTGTGCCAGGATCGCCGCGGCGTGTTTCGGGATATGACCTATCTTGCCGCTGATCGTGTGGATATCCATTATGAGCTACCGCTCAATGAGATCATTTACGACTTCTTCGATGCGCTCAAGTCCCGCACGCGGGGCTATGCCTCTTTTGATTATGAGATTTCAGAATACCAGCGCTCGGATCTTGTCAAGCTCGATGTTCTGTTGAATGGGGATGCGGTTGATGCGCTGTCGTTCATCATCCATACGGAGAAAGCGTATGCGCGTGCGCGGAAGATTGCGGAGAAACTGAAAGAAAATATCCCGCGCCAAATGTTTGAAATTCCGATCCAGATCGGCATTGGTGGAAAAATCATTGCGCGCGAAACCGTCAAGGCGATGCGCAAGGATGTGTTGGCCAAGTGCTACGGGGGCGATATCACCCGCAAAAAAGAAGCTGCTGGAAAAGCAGAAGGAAGGCAAGAAACGTATGCGTCATTTCGGCACAGTCGAAGTGCCGCAGGAGGCGTTTATGGCCGTGCTCAAGCTTGATGAGGACTGATTTTCGGTCCGGAAAGGCGGTTTTATGATGAAAACCGAGCAAAAAACACCAAAAAAATCGTTGTAATCATCGTGGCCGTTCTGGCGATCCTGTTAGCTGTTGCCGGGCTAACCTTCTGGAGCGTCCACGTTTATCGGGCAAATAACGATCCGCAGCCGTCCGGCGTTACAGAGAGCGGAGGCGAATCCCTACTTGGCAGCAAGCCCGCCGGAGAGGAATCCCATACGCCATCGAAGAACGGCAATGCCACTCAATCCGGCTCCAAGCCGACGAGCGGCAAGCAAGACGGAACAGATTCTTTTTCTGACCTTGGTATCCCAGAGGAAATCCTGGGCCAGCTGACCGACCCCAATGCAACGCTTCCGGCAGTAAAACCGGAGGAGACGGCAACAGACGCCGCCGTGTGGGGCTCTGAGGATGAAAAGCCCTCCGGCGGAACGCCGGTAAAAAACCTCAGCACCGTGCAGCAGATCGTCGCCTATTTTAACACGGCTGCGAACCAGGTGAAGTCAGGCAAGCCTGCCTTGGGAGGCAAAGGCGACTATGCGCGTGCGGGAGAATATTACAGGCACCAGCGAGGCGGAAAACAGCAGCCAATCTTATAAGAAAGGCGCCAATCTTAACGACGTTTTCCCTGTGGCCGGGCAAAGCTGGGCAAGCAAGCTGGATGTGAAAGGGATCAAGAGCGCAACCTGTTCGGAAAAGGACGGGAAATATTACATCGCCATCTCGATGAAGGACGAGAAAAACCCAAAGCCTGTTACCAGCAATCATGGCAAGGCGTTCACCTGTTATGATACGGAAGAACTGATGGATCTGGCGGCCCCGTCCGGCGACGCCGAGGCGAAGGCGCTGCTTAAAAATATGAGCTTTTCCACCAACTACAGCGGCTGTAAAATCTCCTGTGTGGTGGATGCAAGGACAGGCCGCATGCTTTCGGCAAAATATTATACAGACGTAACAATGAAGATCTCTATTTCAAAACTATCGGTGTTTCCGATCAGCATGACAATGAATGTAACGACAACGCAGGCTTTCACCATGAAGTGGTAACAGCGTAAATGATAAGAGAGAACGAAGGGAAACAATCTTTATCATTTTCAACCGGAAAGGATTTTTTCAAATGAACCGAAAATTCGTTACAGTGTTAATGACAGCGTGCTTGATCGTAACTTTATTCGCAGGATGCGGCGGTAAGGATCAGGATGCCCTCTCAACGGGCCCGAATACCGGCGCCTCCTCCACTCAGGAGCCTGGCACAGTAACAGGAGCAGACGCCGCAATCCCGGGAGAATCACAGAATGCGGATGAGCAGGCTGGCGGCACAGCCGCCGCAAATCCCCAGGGCAGCAGCGGGCAGACGACAAACAAAAACCAGCCCGGCGCCTCCCCTCAATAACGCAAAAGCGCCCCGGCAGCAGTGTGCCCGGCACAGCACGGCCAAACACTTCCCGCCCAACCACGACCAGGCCGGGCACTACCCAGGCAAACAGCAAGAAGGATATTGTTGAATACTTCAACAAAGCAGCCAATAAGGTGAAAACGGGCAAGCCGGGCCTGAAATATGATTTGAGCATGTCCATGTCCCTCGGGATACCGGGCTTCCCGACCTTTGACGAAACGGATTCCGGCTCCGTTCGGAAAGGCGCCAACTTAAACAAGGCGTTCCCGGTTGCCGGGAAGAGCTGGGCCAGCCAGCTCTCCTACACTGCGGTTAAAAGCGCAACACGAACCCTGAGCAACGGAAAATATACCATTAAAATTGTGCTGAACACAGAAAAGGGCATAACCAATGTTGCAAACAGCGCGCACGGGAAAGTGTTTACCGTCATGGATTTAAATGAAATCAACGACTCCATGCAGGAGGAAGGCATGCAGATGAAAACCATATCAAACACCTTCCACGACAGCAGCATAACTTGCGTGGTAGATGCAAAATCGGGCAACATGCTTTCGGCAACCTACACATTGAACGACACGGTTTCCGCAACGCTTGTCGCAGAGGGAATGGAAATTCCGCTTACAAACATAAAACTGAAAATGGTCACAAGCTATACGATGGATTGGTGAATGAGCGTCTACTAAAGAGCGCATTGCAGCATATGCTGCAATGCGCTCTTTACTATCACGAAACACGAAATGTTTAACCCTGATACTCTGTCAATGCCTTGAACATACCCTTGCTCTCGCGCCCAATCAATGATTTCGCCAAGCGCCGCCGTGTTATCCTTTGAAACCGCGTGCAGGAGAAGCACCGCGCCCGGATGCAAGCGGGCAGTCACCTTGTCAAAGGCATATTGCTTGCCCTTCTGCTTGTTGACGTTATAGTCCCCATAGGCGACAGACCAAAACACACTCGTATATCCTAGTGATTGTACGAGATCTAATGCGCTATCGGAATACTCCCCGGTAGGGAAGCGGAAAAACGGCGCGCTATAGCCAAAATGCTCGCGCAGATAGTTGTCGCACTCCTGGATTTTCCTGTGCCATTTTCGTACGGCTGATGGTGGGGAAAACCGGATGGGTGTTGAGTGGTTTCCAACGATGTGGCCCTCTTTTATCATGCGGGCGGCAATCTCCGGGCTGTCCTTCAGATAAGGCACTGTAACAAAAAAGGCGGCGGGCACCTTCTTTTCCTTCAACACATCGAGGATTTTTGCTGTATAGCCGTTTTCATAGCCGCAGTCAAAGGTCAGATACAATACCTTCTGCGTAGATTTGGTATCGAGCGCAAGCGCATGGTATTTGTCAAATAACTTTTGATTATTGATAGAAATATCATGCGGCTTTCCATCCTTCGCCACGCCAAAACCGTAACCTACGCCCTTTGTCGAAAGGCCGCGGCTATTCTCAGGGTCCGTTACCTCAAAGGTGACGCAAGGGAGTGGAGAAAGCCCCGTATAGGTTCCAGCGTTTTCCTTTGCCGCGCCGGTGACACACTCGCGCCGAACGGGCTGCGCCTGTGCGGGCTCTGCGCTATTTCCACCAGAGGCGGTGGTAGACGCGGACGGCAGGGTTGGCACAGCTGTTTGGGAAGGAGCGCCCGGCAGTGTGACGCTCAGCTCCGGTGTGATTGTGTCCTCCTGGGTGGCGGAGGGCGGTGGGTTTAATTCCCCTGTTTTCTCCTCCCTAGAGCAAGCGGCGAGCGGCAGGCAGAGCAGTACTGCCAACATCAGGCTAATAGATTTTTTGTAGAATCGAATCATGTAATCGCTCCTTTTCTTCCCTCCGGGGGAAATGATGAGCGCCGGTTGAATTTCATTATATGACGTGCCCGTCGAACCGGCAACGATTTCCCTGCAATTGTAATGAGATTGTAATGTTTAGAAGCCGCCGCCCCTCGGCAGGAGAGAATGCCGTCAGGGCGGCTTTTTGCCTCACTTATTTAATTGCCGACTGAATGCCGCCCACAATGTCTTCAACCGCTTTGACCGCCTTGCCCATATTGCGCTTCGCATGGCGTTTCGCGGAAGAGCTCATCATGGTGCTGCTGAGCATCGCTGTCGCGCCGCCGACTGCCATTGCGATGCCGATGCCTTTTGCGATATTTGATTTATTCGTGTGCATTTTTTCGCCTCCATCCTTATTGAATTCTCTCTTAGTATGTCTGCCCGAAAGTGAGATATTGATGACAGATTTTACAGCTCAAAATTTTTAAAATAAATGAAAAAGCAATTTCTGGTTTTCAAACGGCAGGTTGAATGGTATAATAACCTCACGAATCTCTAAGGAAGCAAAGCTTCCAAGAGCTTCGGAGAACATTGGCTTTCGAACCGCGCTTACGCTTTCAGTTCTCTGCTAAATAACCTCACGAATCTCTAAGGAAGCAAAGCTTCCAAGAGCTTCGGAGAACATTGGCTTTCGAACCGCGCTTACGCTTTCGGTTCTCTGCTAAATAACCTCACGAATCTCAAACTTCGGAGAACATTGAAGCATTGATTCGGGCTGACGCCCTGCGGCTATGCCGCCCATTGCGCCTCGCGCAATGGAATAGGTAAAATAATTTTACGTGTCAAAAAGCCTTCCCACAATCTGATCAACAGGAAGGATATGGTAAGGCGGACGTTGCAGGGAAGAGCCCCAAGTAAAACGCCGTTTTTCATTTTGAGCCAGTAGAAAGGGAGATGCACATTTATGAATCGCCAGAAACGGGCGGCTGCCATTCATGATATCTCCTGCTTTGGGAAATGCTCTTTAACAGTGGCCTTGCCGATTTTGTCCGCGGCGGGAATCGAAGCGGCTGTTATCCCCACGGCAGTGCTCTCCACGCATACCGGTGGCTTTGCAGATTTCACCTATCGGGATCTCACCGCTGACCTGCGGCCGATTATGGCACACTGGAAGCGGCTGGAGCTTCAGTTTGACGCGGTCTATAGTGGCTATCTGGGTTCCTTTGAGCAGGTTTCAATCGTCCGGGATTTTATCGGCACGTTTCGTTCAGAGGGCACGCTCGTGCTTGTTGATCCCGCTATGGCGGATGGCGGTAAGCTATATAAAACGTTTGATCCGCCTTTTGTGGAGGAGATGAAAAGCCTCTGCATGCATGCAGATTTGATCGTTCCCAACATTACTGAAGCCGCCATGCTTACCGGGGAAGCCTATCGGGAGGGCCCGTATGACAAGGCCTATATCGAACGCCTGCTGCACGGGCTTTTTTGCTGGGTGCGAAACAGGCGGTGCTTACGGGCGTATGGTTTGATGAAAAGCAGTATGGCGCGGCAAGCCTCACGCTTGGCGACCATGCGCCGCATTATATATTTTCCCCCAAAGTGGAAGGATTCTATCATGGAACGGGCGATGTGTTTGCCAGCGCACTGCTTGCGGCGCGGATGCGCGGCCGCTCTTTGGAGGAGTCTGCGCGCATAGCGGTCGATCTGACCTGCGGCAGCATCCTGCGCACGAAAGCGGCGGGAACCGACCTGCGCTTTGGCGTAAATTTTGAGGAGGGGCTGCCCGACTTTATCCGTGCTTTAGGCTTGTGAGCTGCATTGAAAATTGATCCGGAAGGAAATGACGAAGAATGGCATCCTTAAATATTGTGCTCGTGGAGCCGGAAATTCCGCAAAACACCGGCAACGTAGCCCGCACCTGCGCTGCGACAGGCGCGCGCCTCCACCTGGTCGGCCCGATGGGCTTTACAATAGACGATAAAAAACTAAAGCGCGCGGGGCTTGACTACTGGCACCTGCTGGATATCACCTATTACGATAGCCTTGCAAGCTTTTTTGGAAAAACAGCGGGCCTTTCTATTATTTTTCAACAAAGGCTCCAAACCGTTACAGTGATATCAGCTATCCAGATGGCGCCTATCTCGTATTCGGCAAGGAGACCAAGGGATTACCGGAATCGCTTTTACACGAAAACCCGGAAAGTTGTGTACGCCTGCCGATGCGAAAAAGGCCTGCGCAGC
>VOFD01003087.1_pt1 | contig 80408 bp, 109 predicted proteins | sample 5384101 | NCBI WGS metagenome assembly VOFD01 (sample SAMN12384723, study PRJNA508395) | human gut metagenome | isolation source: healthy gut C | host: Homo sapiens
AAGAACTCATCTCGTAATGGGACAAACCTATGAGATAGTTTGTAATCGTATATATACAGCATCTGAATTTTGTATGTTCCAATTTGCGGTAAAATACGGTATAATATTGCGATTGAAACGCAAAGGAATTCATGAAAAACGGAATATATGAAGAAGACGTATTTTGCAAAAAGACATTAAGGGACTGGTAGAAGAAATCATTCATAATGATTATTGGTACGCTGGGACTTCTGTGTCATTCCATCGCTGTATGCATGGTTTGTTAACTATTCAAACTGGGATCACTTAAGAATACTCCCCAATATCAGGAGGATGAAGGACACACTTTCGATCAGAACAAATGAAGGTGGAGGAACTGAAGGAGAATACACAAGATCGTGATGTTCTTGAGGATTCGGATGCCGCACGAAGGTGTCAGGAACGGAGATTATTATGCGGCTGTCACTTATCAGCGATAGCTTTATAGTATGTATAATGTGTTCAAGGAGAACTTTAAGAACTGACGATCACATATTATGAGAACAAAAACGAATGCGGTTAAAATTCAGGATTATCGACGAAAGCAGAGCATCAACGAGAAGTTTGTCGAGGTTGGTAAGTACCATTTACAGACGAACGAACTGTCCTCTGAGATGGAGAATCGGGATGTGTTCAGCGAATTTGAGGGCAACTGACCAACCTGAACAATCTGATCGATTACAGTGATATGATTGATGAGTTTATTTCGGCGAATGCAGTTGAGGCAGAGATCAAAACCGCAGACGGAGAACTGCCGAAGCTCAAGCCAGATTCAGAATGGCGAGAAGAGTTTCCAGAATTCGCAGAGCAATCTGAATTCCACGAAAACTTCACTGGAGAATTTCAGCAGCAATGTGCAGACGACACGGATGGCATCAATCACTGATCATCCATCACAACGGATATCAACAACGCGAACCTGGCGCAGAACAGCAAAGTCTACGGCAGACATCCGAACAAGACGGCAACCGATACGGCGGAACTGATCCGAACGTTAAACCAGTTGGAAGAAGAGCCTGGCAGATCAGCGGCAATTCATCGGGAAACCACAGGCTCCACGGAGGGCACAGGCTCCACGGAAGGAACAGGGCCCACGGAGGGCAACGTGAGGGTAAGGTTCCAACAGAAGGAACAGGCTCCACGGAGCAGTTCGATTGTGTCGACGAGGTGAACCAGCAGATCAATCAGCAGATCCATCTTAAATACTTTAAACAGCATAGAACAACAGTATTAAATGCCGGTCTGTTAGGTTAAGATTTGCCCGGTCAGATTGTTATGATATGGTAGTCAGATTCGTATGTGACACAGGTGTTAAACAATCAGCATGAGTCGTGATCACCAATCTGAAGAGAATATGCATAACCAACAGCTTGTTCCGGTCACCATTCGAGCAAGATCCAAGACCGCATTTGTCAAAGCCACGGAACTGATCAACCGGCTGAAAGATCCGATGATTACGCCTTTGCAGAAAACCGGTGATTTTTGATCTTCCTGTTCCTTCTGTTCTGGACAGAGAGCAATAAGGTTGTGTTTCTGATTCTGTGGATTGTATCGCTGTTTTTGCTGGCAGCCTATCTGATTCTGGTGGAGTATATGGACTATAACCTTCAGGAAAAGTTAAGCGAGATCAACGACGAGGGGACACGCGTGGATTCCCCTCATCGGACTGGAGATTGATAATGTTCCGGGAAATCTCAGAAATGTGATTCAGAGGATTGACGACGGATTAAACTCAGAGGCGGAGACCCGGCTGATTGAGACTAAGGCATCGGGAAGAAACGCAGACTGTGGAAAAGGCACAGACTGCGGAAGAGACAGAGAAACAAAAGGATGCGGATGCACAGGCTGTAGAAGATGCAGATGCACAGAAAGATGCGGATGCACAGGCTGTGGAAGATGCAGATGCACAGAAAGATGCGGACACGGAGGTGAAGGAGAATGCGTAATATATTTAAGATTTTTTCGCCGATGTCAAGCGCATCAGCACCAACGTGGTGGCTGTCGTTGTGATCCTGGGACTCTGTATTCTGCCGTCTTTGTATGCATGGTTTAATATTTTGTCAAACTGGGATCCGTACGGACCGTCCGCAACCAGAAATCTTAAGATCGCGGTGGCGTCGGACGACGAGGGAGTCACAATTTTAGGGAACAGTGTAAATGTCGGAAGCAGTGTCATCTCTGCGCTTGAGTCGAACACGACGATGGGCTGGGTGTTTACGGATACGACCGATGAGGCGATCGACGGCGTCTATGATGGAAGTTATTATGCGGCGCTCATCATCCCGGAGAATTTTACGGAAGATATGATCAGTTTCCTCGGCGGAGAGGTGGATCATCCGGATATTATCTATTATGAGAATGCCAAGAAGAACGCCATTGCCTCCAAGATCACACAGAAGGCCAAGACGGCTGTGCAGGAGCAGGTGAACAGCACGGTGGTGAGCACGCTTGCAGAGACCACGATGAAGGTGACGAACGCCCTCTCGGATGTGGATGCGGAAGATTCCGATCCGGCGGAGAGTGTTCTGGTAAGACTCAATAATTTAAGCAGCGACCTGCAGAGTTACATCAATATATTGAACTCGTTTGTCAGCATTATGAATTCCGCCCAGAGTATTGTGGAGGCGAGTCAGACCATGCTTCCGAATGTGAACAACATGGTTTCCAACGGTCAGGCATCCATCAACAGCATGGAGAGTCTGCTGGTTGCGGGCAACAGCACGGTGAGTTCGACGGCGGATATGGTGTCGTACAGCTTTGACATGATGAACGATTCGTTAAATAATGTGTCGTCCGTCATTACCAATGCGTTAAACCGTCTCTCGGAGTATTCCCAGGGCACTTCTGTCACGGTACAGGGCTTATCGGCGATGATGCCATACGTGAGGCAGCTGTTTGATACTTCGGTATCCGGGTGGGAGGATACGGCGCCGGAGGATATGCAGGCGCAGATTAATGCAATCCGCACGCAGTTGGATACCATCACTGCGGACCTGACAGCGCTGGAGAACAATGCCGATACATCGATGGAGACGGTAAGGAATCTCAGTAATAAAATTGTGACGGAGATTGCAAATTGCCAGAAAGCGGTCGATGGACTGCGCAATGATTTTGCTTACAATGTCAAGCCGAAGTTAGAGAACACAATGAGCTCCATGCAGCAATCCATGATTGCCGCAGCGGGTATTTTAGACGGCGTAGATGCCGATTTTAACGGTGTGGAGAATGCACTTTCCGATTATCAAAGCACGCTTGAGCGTGGAAGCAACAGCCTTGGCGGATCACTGTCCATGGCGCAGGAACTTCTCGCCAAGCTAAACAGCGTCACGGCGGATCTGGTAAGCTTACAGCAGAATGATCAGTATCAGGAGCTGCTTGAAATCGTAAAGAGTAATCCGGAGGAGCTGGGAGCCTTTATTTCTTCCCCGGTAAATCTGGAGACGGTCGGTATCTATGAGATTGAAAACTACGGCTCGGCGATGTCTCCGTTTTACACGATCCTCGCTCTCTGGGTAGGAGCGCTGATTCTGGTTGCGATCATTCACGTGAAGGTACATCCGGTGGAGGGCGTCGAAAATGTGAAGCCGTACCAGGAGTATTTCGGAAGATACATGATCTTTTTCCTGGTGGGGCAGACACAGACGCTTTTAACGGTTCTGGGCAACCTGTTTTATATTAAAATCCAGTGCCATCACCCGGTATTATTCTGGCTGGCAGGCGCTGTGGCGAGTTTGGTATTTACCCTGTTTATTTACTCACTGACCGTGGCATTCGGCAATGTCGGTGAGGCGCTCGCGATTGTGGTCATGGTAATCCAGGTGGCCGGTGCCGGCGGTACGTTCCCGATTGAGACGCTGCCGAAGGTATACCAGATGCTCTATAAGTATCTGCCGTTCCCGTACGGCATGAATGCCATGCGAGAGACGATCGGCGGTCTATAAGATGGATTACTGGAAGGATCTCGGAGCGCTCGGTATCTATGTATTGATTTCACTGTTTATCGGACTTGTAGTGGCAATTCCGTTCCGCAAGCTCAATCATATTATCGAGAAGAACAAAGAGGGATCCGGAGTTATGATATAGCAACAGGGAGCAGATTATGATGCGTTTGATACAAATGGTTCTTTTACTCACGGGGCTGCTCATGGTGGCAGCTCCCGGGGCATGTACAAGAAAAGATGACCGGGGTAAGCCGGAGGCCGAGAAGCGCACCCGCACGATTGGGGGATGGCTGACTGCGGCAGCGGTTATCTGGATGATTACGGAAGTATTGAGAAGTTTTTAAGTTATTTTGGGTATTCCTAATAGGTATACCCATTTTTTGTTCGGATATTGACAAAAAAAATGTACATTGTTATTATCAATGGTAAGTGTGATGTGTAATTTCAGATAGTAAGGAAGGTTTTCTTAAATGAGAAGACAGGTATTATCGCTTCTGGTCGAGAATAATCCGGGTGTGACGAGTCATATTTCGGGGCTGTTCAGCCGCAGAGGCTACAACATTGACAGTTTTTATTCGGGAGTGACAGCGGATCCGCGCTATACGCGGATTACGATTGTGGCGAGCGGGGATGAACAGATTTTAGAGCAGATTGAAAAGCAGCTTGCCAAGCTTGAGGATGTGGTTGACATTAAGAAGCTGGAGCCGGGCTCGTCTGTGACGCGCGAGCTGATTATGGTCAAGATACGCGCCAGAGATACGGAACGCCAGCCGATTTTAAATGTGACGGAGATTTTCCACGGCAAGATTGTTGATGTGACACACGATTCCATGGTGATTGAGCTTACCGGGCATCAGGATAAGCTGGATGCATTTCTGGATCTGCTGCAGGGGTATGAGATCCTGGAGCTGGCAAGAACGGGAATTACCGGTCTGTCCAGAGGAACTGCCGATGTGAAGATGATCGACGAAAACGGACATCTGCAGAGTTTGTAATACATACTAATTGTGAACGAGCGGCAGACATCACAGATGCTGTTGCTATGTATAAAAAATGGAGGAAAAAGATATGTCAGCAAAAATATTTTATCAGGAAGACTGTAACCTTTCACTGTTGGATGGTAAGACCATTGCCATCATTGGATACGGAAGCCAGGGACATGCACATGCATTGAACTTAAGAGATTCCGGATGCAAGGTCATTATCGGTCTCTACAAGGGCAGCAAGTCCTGGAAGAAGGCAGAGGAGCAGGGATTTGAAGTATATACAGCTGCAGAGGCAGCAAAGAAAGCCGACATCATCATGATCCTGATCAATGATGAGAAGCAGGCGGATCTTTACAAAAACGACATCGAGCCGAACCTTGAGGAAGGCAATATGTTAATGTTCGCACATGGATTCAACATTCATTTTGGATGTATCGTACCGCCGAAGAATGTCGATGTTACCATGATCGCTCCGAAGGCTCCGGGACATACCGTTCGTTCCGAGTACCAGGCAGGAAAGGGTACTCCGTGTCTGATCGCTGTAGAGCAGGATGCGACCGGCAAGGCACAGGATCTGGCGCTTGCCTATGCACTTGGCATCGGCGGAGCAAGAGCTGGCGTGCTTGAGACAACCTTCCGCACCGAGACCGAGACCGATCTTTTCGGTGAGCAGGCAGTTCTCTGTGGTGGTGGTGTGTGCACTCATGCAGGCAGGCTTTGAGACACTCTGCGAGGCAGGATATGATCCGAGAAATGCATACTTCGAGTGTATCCATGAGATGAAGCTGATCGTTGACCTGATCTATCAGTCTGGTTTCGAGGGAATGAGATATTCTATCTCCAACACGGCTGAGTACGGCGATTACATTACCGGACCGAAGATCATCACAGAGGACACCAAGAAGGCAATGAAGAAGATCCTCTCCGACATTCAGGACGGAACCTTTGCAAAAGAGTTCTTACTGGATATGTCTCCGGCAGGAAGACAGGTTCACTTTAAGGCGATGAGAAGCTTGCTTCCGAGCATCCGTCAGAGCAGGTCGGCAAGGAGATCCGTAAGCTTTACAGCTGGAACAACGAGGCTGACAAGCTGATCAACAACTAAGAGCTAAGAGCGGAGAATGAATCCGCAAAAAGAATAGAGAATCTGCCGCATGGAGTGCGAAGTGCTTCCGGCGGCAGATTTTTTATTTCATAGGAAATACCGTGATACATTCATGTGTGAAAGTGGAACTTTCCTATGAAATAAAAAACGCTCCGCGAGGATGCGCAGCTCGCGGTAAGGAAAATATCGCTTTGCGAAACGCGAGCGCGCGGAGAATCTCGCAAGCGAGATTCTTTTTATGTGGATGCCAAAATCCGGTTGACAAATACATCCAGTATGTTAAAATAAATCATGTTCATGCATAAAATGAATCAAAGTATGTGACCGTGAGAAGGAGCATTAAGAACGGAAGAATGACAGAGAGCCGCCGGGTGGTGTGAGACGGTATTTGGAAGTTCCCAACTCGCCTTTGAGTCCTTTGCCGGAAGCCAGTGGCAGCGCCAGCGGTGTGTAAGGCAGAGCGTGTGATTCGCGTTAAGAATGATAAGTGCGTACCTGCGCATAGCGCGGTGCGAAGCAGAGTGGTACCACGGGTAGCGTTACTTCGTCTCTTACGGCAGATGTCGGGAGACGGAGTTTTTTTGTTATTTCAAGCGTTAATGAAAGATGAGGAGAGAGAAGATGTCAGAACTTTACAATCACAAAGTTGTCGAGAAAAAATGGCAGAAAGTCTGGGATGACAACAAGGCTTTTGCGGCGACAGACGATTACAGCAAGCCGAAATATTATGCACTGGTGGAGTTCCCGTATCCGTCCGGACAGGGACTGCACGTAGGACATCCGAGACCGTACACGGCACTCGATATTGTGGCAAGAAAGCGCCGTATGCAGGGATACAATGTGCTTTATCCGATGGGATGGGATGCATTTGGTCTGCCGACCGAGAACTATGCGATCAAGAATAAGATTCATCCGAAGATCGTTACCGAGAATAACGTGAAGCGTTTTAAGGAGCAGTTACATTCACTCGGATATTCCTTTGACTGGGACAGAGATCAATACGACAGATCCGTCCTACTACAAGTGGACACAGTGGATTTTCTTAAAGCTGTTTAAGGCAGGCCTCGCTTACAAAAAAAAGAGATGCCGATCAATTGGTGTACTTCCTGTAAGGTCGGTCTTGCAAACGAGGAGGTTGTAAACGGCGTGTGCGAGCGCTGCGGAAGCCCGGTTGTCCGCAAAGTAAAGAGCGAGTGGATGCTGAAGATCACCGAGTATGCAGACAAGCTGATCGAGGGACTGGATCATGTAGATTATATTGAGCGCGTCAAGGTATCCCAGAAGAACTGGATCGGCAAATCTCAGGGCGCCGAGGTGGATTTCTCCATCAAGGGCAAGGAGGATAAGCTTCGTGTATACACGACCCGCTGCGATACATTGTTCGGTGTTACTTACATGGTTGTATCCCCGGAGCATCCGATCATCGACAAATACAAGGATGAACTGAAAAACTGGGATGTGATTGCGGCATACCGCGACGAGGCAGCCAAGAAGTCTGATTTTGAGAGAGCAGAGCTTGCCAAGGAGAAGACCGGCGTGCAGATCGAAGGTCTGACCGCCATCAATCCGGTCAACGGCAAAGAGATTCCGATCTGGATTTCCGATTATGTTCTGATGTCCTACGGAACCGGAGCAATCATGGCAGTGCCGGCGCACGACGAGCGTGACTGGGAATTTGCCAAGAAATTCAACCTGCCGTTAATTCAGGTCGTTGCAAAGAACGGCGAGGAAGTTGACATTAACGCGGCTGCATTTACGGATGTGGCAACCGGTGTTCTGATCAATTCGGATTTCTTAAACGGACTTGAGGTCAAGGACGCCAAGGCAAAGATGATCGCATTCTTAGAGGAGAAGAAGATCGGTACCGCGAAGACCAACTACAAGCTGAGAGACTGGGTATTCTCCCGTCAGCGTTACTGGGGCGAGCCGATTCCGATCGTACACTGCGACAAGTGCGGTTACGTTCCGATCGATGAGAGCGAACTTCCGCTGATGCTTCCGGAGGTGGAGAGCTATATGCCGACCGACAACGGAGAGTCTCCGTTGGCTGCCATGACAGACTGGGTCAACACCACCTGCCCGTGCTGCGGAGGACCTGCAAAACGTGAGACCGATACCATGCCGCAGTGGGCTGGTTCTTCCTGGTATTTCTTAAGATATAACGATCCGCACAACGACGAGGCACTCGCAAGCAAAGAGGCGTTAAAATACTGGATGCCGGTTGACTGGTACAACGGCGGTATGGAGCACACGACACTTCATCTGCTCTACTCCAGATTCTGGCATAAGTTCCTCTACGATCAGGGGGTTGTTCCGTGTCCGGAGCCTTACCAGAAGCGTACTTCCCACGGCATGATCCTGGGTGAGAACGGCGAGAAGATGAGTAAGTCCAGAGGAAACGTCGTAAACCCGGACGATATCGTAAGAGAGTACGGTGCCGATACGTTAAGAACCTATGAGATGTTCATCGGTGCGTTTGATTTGAGCGCTTCCTGGTCGGAAGATGGCGTCAAGGGATGCCGCCGCTTCCTGGAGCGTATCTGGAAACTGCAGGATATCATGACCAACGAGGAGGGATACTCTTCGGATCTTGAGACAAAGATGCATCAGACGATCAAGAAAGTAAGCAGTGATTATGAGAATCTGAAGTACAACACGGCGATCGCAGCAATGATGGCGCTGCTCAATGATTTTACAAAGAAGGGCTCCATCACAAAGGGCGAGTACAAGACCCTGCTCATTCTCTTAAATCCGGTAGCACCGCATATCACAGAGGAACTCTGGCAGATTATCGGCGGCAGCGGCTATGTATATGAGCAGACCTGGCCGGAGTACGAGGAAGCGAAGACCGTAGAAAATACCGTTGAGATTGCAGTGCAGATCAACGGAAAGACGAAAGGAACGCTGGCAATCGGAAGAGATGACGCGAAGGAGGATGTCATTGCCAAGGCAAAGGAATCCATCGCAGATAAGCTCACCGGCAACATCGTAAAAAGAAATCTATGTTCCGGGAAGAATTGTCAACATTGTAATGAAATAAGATATGGAAAAAGGAACGAAGCTTTTAGAAGGTTCCATCTGGAAAGGGGTTGTAGCATTTGCAATCCCTCTCTTCTTGGGAAATTTATTTCAGCAGTTATATAATACCGTCGATTCCCTGATCGTCGGCAATTTCCTGGGCAGCGATGCGCTTGCCGCTGTCAGTTCATCCGGAAGTCTTATTTTTCTTCTGGTAGGATTTTTTAACGGAATTGCCGTTGGCGCAGGCGTTGTGATCTCCAAATACTTCGGGGCGAGAGACTATGAGAATCTGAAAAAAGCGGTGCATACGGATGTGGCATTCGGACTTGTCTCAGGACTTTTGCTCACCGTGATCGGCATGTTTTTGGCACCGCAGATTCTGGTGCTCATGGGGACGCCGGAGTCGGTACTGCCGAATTCAATCCTGTATTTCCGCATTTATTTTGCGGGATCGCTTGCATTTGTCATGTATAACATTGTGATGGGCATTCTGCAGGCGGTGGGGAGACAGCAGGCATCCGCTGTATTATCTGATTTTTTCTTCGATCGTGAACATTGTGCTGGATCTGCTGTTTGTCGGTGTCCTTAGAATGGGCGTCGGATCGGCGGCGCTTGCCACGGCAATCTCACAGGCGGCGAGTGCGCTGCTCTGTTTTATCCGGCTGGTGCGCACGAACGATATTTATCAGGTAAAAATACGGGAGATCCGGTTTCATCCGGCGCAGCTTCGGCAGATTATCAGCTTTGGTCTGCCCTCCGGTCTGCAGAACTCGATTATTTCGATTGCCAACATCGTGGTGCAGTCCAATATTAACAAGTTTGGCGTGATGGCAGTCGCAGGCTGCGGTGTGTATTCCAAGATCGAAGGTTTTGCCTTCCTGCCGATTACCTGTTTTGCGATGGCACTCACAACGTTTATCGGGCAGAATCTGGGCGCAAGGCAGTATGACCGGGCAAAAAAAGGCGCGGCGTTCGGGATTGTCTGTTCCATGACACTTGCGGAACTGGTCGGCGTGATCGTGTATATGCTGATCCCGTACCTGGCGGCAGCCTTTGACAGCAGTGCCGAGGTTGTGGGATTTGCAACGCGGCAGGCACACGTGGAGGCGCTGTTTTACTGTTTCCTGGCGTTCTCACACTGCATTGCAGGAATCATGCGTGGTGCGGGAAAATCCGCGGTGCCGATGTTCGTGATGCTGGTTTCCTGGTGCATCATCCGGATCACTTACATTACGATAACCGTGCATTTTATTCCGAAGATCCAGGTGATCTTCTGGGCGTATCCGCTGACGTGGTCGATCAGCTCGATTGTCTTCCTTGTGTATTTCCTGAAAGCGGACTGGATTCACAATTTTGAACGGGCAGAACAGCGATAAGAAAATGTAGAACATGGGGAAAAAGCGATGAAAAAATGGGCAGAATGGCTACTGGTGGCAGGGGCTTTATGTATGGGTATGGCAGGCTGCGGAAGTGAAGAAAAAAAACACGTCGAACGCAGATGCAGAACAGAAAAGTGAGACTGCATCAGAGACAAGAGAAGAAGGACAGGCACCGGAGCAGACGGATACAGAAGGAAGCGAAGAGGCAGAATTACAGACAACAGAGTCAGACCATGCAGAGACGGGACTTACTTTCGCAGATCTTGCAGCGCTGCAGTTTGAATTTTGCAGTGGTGCAGGTGGATGGTCAACGGATTTTACCATTGAGAAGGATGGCTCTTTTTCCGGCGTATATCACGATTCAGATATGGGGGATACCGGGGATGGCTATCCGAATGGAACCATGTATTACTGCAATTTTTCAGGACATTTCACGAACTTAACGAAGGTAGACGACGATACTTATGAGATGTCACTTGCGGATATTTCCTATCAGAATACGGTCGGAGATACAGAGATTCTGGATGATATGCTTTATGTTTACACGGATGTCTATGGTCTGGAGGGAACGGATACCTTCCGGATCTATCTGCCGGGTACGCCGAGAGAAAAGCTGACGGAAGACGAATGGTTCTGGATTGCAGCGGGAAATGAGAGCGAAACGGAACTGACGATGACGGTGATCGTCAATGAGCCGAATGAATATGGAATTTATTCCTATGAGAGGTCAACCCCGTCAGAGGAAGCGCAGGGAATATATAATAGTCTGTTGAGCTACAACGACGAACTGGAACAGCAATTACAGAGTGCCTCAACGCAGCAGGAAATGAATGAGATTACGGCGCAGATGTACCAGAATAGTGACGATAGCTTAAACCAGATCTGGCACATCGTGAAATATAATTCAGATGAGACAGAATTCGCTCAGATTCTGGAAGAACAAAAAAGCTGGATCACGGAAAAAGAGGCGGAGGCGGAAAAGATCAGAGCGGCAAACAATGGTTCTTCGGCAGAGATGGATGTCAACATAAAGCTAAATGATCTTACCGAAGAACGCTGTAGGGCATTGTTGGAGTATTTGAAAAATTATATAAAAGATGATATAAAAAAAACAGGAATCGTTCTCTTTCTGGCATACAGAGCGGAATATTCCTGTTTTTTTTGTTATTCTACTTGGAGTAGAGTGAAAAAATGTGGCAGATGTAGTAGAATAGAAACAGAAAGGAGAGAGGATGAATGATTGATAATGTGACGTTTGGAGGATTTGTCCGGACACTTAGAAAAAGAAAAACAGATGACACAGCTTGAACTTGCAAAGATCCTGAATCTGTCGGACAAAACGATATCCAAATGGGAGCAGGGGAAGGCATTTCCGGACATTGCAGTCTGGGAAGCACTCGCAGAAGCACTGGATGTGACGGTGGCAGAGTTGTTTGCGGGAGAGAAATTGCCAAAGGAAGAAGGAAAAGTCAGTGCCGCTGTATTTGAGGATGGTATTGCAGTGGCAGCAAATGAAGTCCGGCAAAAAAAGAAAAGATACCGGGGACTGTTGATGATTATGGCGGCGCTGTTAGTGGTGGTTGCAGGTCTGGGTATCGGCAAAAGCCTGAAAGAGAAATTTGCAGTATATATGGTCAGCATGGATGCAACTATTCTTGAGGTTCATGAAGATTATTGGGAAGTTAGAGGAAAGGTAACGGATGCCAAAGGACGCAGCGGAGTTTATGACATCAGTCTGACAGAACCATGGTATCTGGAGCACCCGGTGGATGGTAAGGAAGGAGATGAGATCCGCTTTTTTTTACCGGGAGGATTGGAAAAATAGAACTTTGAAAGAAAACGAATATATACAAGGGATTTTTTCTATGGAGAAGGTGGAGGATGAGTAGAATCGCTAGTTGGGCTATAAAAGAAAAAATCTCCGCTGTTTATTTGCAAATAGCGGAGATTTTCCTTTAAAAATTCTGATAGAACTGAATGAACTCATTGAGCGATTTGGAAGGTTTGCTGTTGGTGCGGTAGGCGAAACCAACCTCGCGCTTGTGAATCGGAATGCCGAGTGGAATCTCCACGAGGGCACCGGAGGCGAGATCGTCCTGCACGAAGCTTTTGATGACGCAGGCGACGCCGACGCCGATCCTGGCGAAATCAATCAGCAGATCCATGCTGGAGATATCGATGGAATCGTGAACAACGATATGATTCTCCTGCAGATAATCGTCGATGTACTGGCGCGTCATGTTGTTCTGGTCTAAGAGCATCAGTGTGGAGGAAGTGAGAATTTCGTCTTTGCGGACGCCACGGGCATGCAGATTGCGCAGATAGTATTTGGTCGCCACAAAAATATCCTCGATCTCTACCAGATAGTCAAAATGTATATTCTTTACATTGTCCGGCTTCCCGATCAGACCGATATCGATTTTGTCATCCTCGAGCAGCTTTAAAGTGTCGTTCGTGGATTGACAGTGGATGGAGATCGTGATATGCGGATTCTGCCGGATGAATTCCTTTAAGTAGGGAAGCAGCATGTATTTGCAAAGGGTTGCGGAGACACCGATCTTCAAGTGACCGACCCCAAGCTCAATCGAGCGCTTTAACTTTTCTTCCCCGAGTGTGAGCGTCTCAAAGGCAGTCTTGACATGCTCGTAGAGCAGCTGTCCCTCGTCGGTTAATACCACGCCGCGGGAACTGCGGGAAAAGAGACGGCAGCCGACGCTTTCCTCGAGCTTCTGGATGGATTTGCTGATGGCGGGCTGGCTGATGTAAAGCTCCTTGGCAGCCTTGGAGATATTGCCTGTGTTGGCTACCGTATAAAAAATCCGATAGGATGAAAGATTCTGGTTCATAATAGATCCTTTCCTTGGGGGTGTTGATTTCATAGATATTTGTATCTGTTCTGACAAAAGTATATCATGAATTAATGTTATGGTAAATATATTTATTATGTATTTTTATTATAGTATGTGCTATGATAAAATAGTCACGAATCAGATGAATATTACACACACACGAAAATAGAGTTTGATAGTAGGAGGGGATAGAATATGGGTATGACAATGACACAGAAGATTCTTGCGGCGCATGCCGGACTTCCGTCTGTCTGTGCAGGGCAGCTCATTGAGGCAGATCTGGATCTGGTTCTCGGAAATGATATCACATCGCCGGTGGCGATTCACGAGATGGATAAGATGAAGGTGGACGGCGTTTTTGACAAGGACAAGATCGCGCTCGTGCTGGATCATTTCGTGCCGAATAAGGACATTAAGTCTGCGCAGCACTGCAAATGTGTCCGTGAATTTGCCTGCCGCCATGACATTACGAATTATTTTGATGTGGGAGAGATGGGAATCGAGCACGCGCTGCTTCCGGAGAAAGGACTCACGGTGGCGGGAGATGTCATCATCGGAGCGGATTCACATACCTGTACCTACGGCGCGCTCGGCGCATTTTCCACAGGCGTCGGCAGCACGGATATGGCTGCCGGTATGGCAACCGGAAAAAGCGTGGTTTAAGGTGCCTGCTGCCATCAAGTTTAACCTGACCGGAAAGCCGGCAAAGTGGATCAGCGGTAAGGACATCATCTTACATATCATCGGCATGATCGGTGTGGATGGTGCTCTGTACAAATCCATGGAATTTGTCGGGGATGGCATACAGTATCTTTCCATGGACGACCGTTTTACCATTGCAAATATGGCGATTGAGGCGGGCGGCAAGAACGGCATTTTCCCTGTCGACGATCTGACGAAGCAGTATATGGAGAAGCATTCTAAGCGCCCGTATGTTATCTATGAGGCGGATGAGGATGCCGAGTATGAGCAGGAATTTACGATTGATCTTAGCACGTTAAAGCCGACGGTTGCATTTCCGCATCTGCCGGAGAACACGCACACGATCGACGAGGTGGGAGAGATCAAGATTGACCAGGTGGTCATTGGCTCCTGCACCAACGGCAGAATGGACGATCTGCGCGTGGCGGCATCGATTCTGAAAGGACACAGGGTGGCAAAGGGACTGCGCGTGATCGTGATCCCGGCAACACAGCAGATTTATCTGGATGCGATGGAAGAGGGTTTGTTAAAGACCTTTATTGAGGCGGGGGCAGTCGTTTCGGTTATATGGGTATCCTTGCGGAACATGAGAGATGTGTCTCCACGACAAACCGGAACTTTGTCGGCAGAATGGGACACGTGGAGTCTGAGATCTATCTGGCAAGTCCGGCTGTGGCGGCGGCAAGCGCCATCACCGGAAAGTTATCCGACCGGATGAGATTGCATAGGCGAGGAAAGGAGACAGAGCATGAAAGCAGCAAAGGGTCATGTATTTAAATACGGAGACAATGTCGATACGGATGTCATCATTCCTGCACGTTATCTGAATTCTTCTGATCCGAAGGAACTGGCGACACACTGCATGGAGGACATTGACAAGGATTTTGTGAAAAAGGTAAAAGCGGGCGATATTATCGTAGCAAATAAGAACTTCGGATGCGGTTCGTCGAGAGAACATGCGCCGATCGCCATCAAGGCTTCCGGCGTGAGCTGTGTCATCGCGGAGACATTTGCGAGAATCTTCTACCGCAATGCGATCAATATCGGACTTCCGATTATCGAGTGCCCGGAGGTGTGCCAGTTGAACATTTTCCGGGGTAGTCATTCATCCAGCCTTCTATATAGTCGGCCCGCTCGTCCGTCATGTCCTCAAAGCTCGATCCCTTCGGGGCGTGGCGGCGCACGAGCTTGTTCTGGTTTTCGTTGCTGCCGCGTTCGTATGCACTATACGGGTGACAGTAGTATAACTTCGTCCTTTTCTCGCCTTCGCGGAGGCTGCTCCGTTCCATTCCTTCGCAGTTCGCAAACTCCGATCCATTGTCTACCGTTATGCTCTTGAAAATTAGAGGGAAAAGCTCGCCGTATCTCTTTTCCAGAGCGTCCAGCTCGGCCACGACATTCTCCGCTTTCTTCGCTTCCATTCTCCGTGTGATTTCCCGGCGACTGAGCCGCTCGGTTAATACGAGCAGCGTTGTGGTGCAGCCCTTGGCGCTTTCCACGCAGTCCATTTCCCAGTGGCCGAAGGTTTCCCGGTTATTGATTTCTTCCGGGCGTTTCTCTATGCTTTCGCCTTTTGGCGCTCTGGACTGAGCTTTTGTATGCCGGTATTCTCGTTTACGGCTTCCTTTTACCGGGAGATCTTTGTTTGTGATCCGGAGAAATACGCCTTTTTCTATGTAGCTGTAAAGAGTGTTTACTGAGATCGTAGTGTTGAATTTTAAGCCCTTCGCCTTGATCCTTCCCAGCACCGCCGCGGGGCTGTATTGCTCGTCGGCGATCTTGTGCTCGATATATTCGGCGAGCTTGCGATCCTTCCCCAGTTTCAGCTCCGGCCCCTTGGCTTTCAGGTTCTCCCGGTACCGATCGTGGGCTATGTCTGGGCTGTATCGGATCTCCGTCGTCCAGTCACTATTGCGGTGCTCATACTGTCCGCGTTTTTTCTCCCGGTATATGGTGGAGATGTGGACGCCGAGATTTTCGGCGATCTCTTTCGCCCCTTTTCCGTCCTTGAGCTGCTGCTCCATACGCAGCCGATCAGTTTTTGTCAAATGCTTGAAACGCCGTGCCATTATATATCCCTCCGCATAAAAAAGAAGGGGCAGCCGTAGCCGCCCCTCCACTTGTTCCTTGGTGTTATTGTTCGTATTCCCTCAAAAGCTCCGCGGTTTCCTCGTCGGTTACAATGTCCGAGAGTTTACAGTTCAGAGCCTTGCAGATCCTTAGCAACGTGGAAAGCTGCGCCTTACTTACGTCCCGGACTCCCTGCTCGTAGTTTTGGTAGACGCGGACGCCTACACCGGCCAGCTTTGCGAGCTGGGACTGGGAGAGTCCGGCGGCCTGCCTGCGTTCTTTGAGGTTGTCGTTTCTCTTTTCGATCTTTACCGTGATTTCCATATCTGGCCTCCTTCTTGACTTGTTAGGTGGCGGTGGATATAATAAAGGCGGTGGGTGGGAATTTCCCACCGCCGGAGCTTTAGGACTGCTTGGGTTTCTTGTTTGGCTTTATGGTTATTGTGATCCGTTCCACCGCTTCACTTTCTAAAGCCTTTTTAAGAACTTCGAGCAGTTCTTTTGTTTGCTTTTCTTTATCGTCCACCGGTTCGCCTCTTTTCTTTGTTTTTGTTCCTCCTTTCTGATTACTCAGATTTTCCCTTACCTTGTGCTTTTTTATTATACATCTAAAGATGTATATAGTCAAGCTCATTTCCCTGCTTTTTGTGATTTTTTCACAAGAAAATAGGGCGGTTTCCCGCCCTCATTCTTCCGCGCCGAGTAGCTGCTCAATCGGTACGCCCAGCGCCTCAGAGAAAAAAATATAAGTTCGTAGTCAGGGACTACTCGATCGCCGGTTTCTATCCTGCTGATCGCTTTCTGGTTCAAGTTTAGTCCGGCAAGCTGTACCTTGGCCGCGAGCTGCTCCTGAGAGAGTCCCGCAGCCTCGCGCAGCGCCTTTATTTGAGGCCCCGAAGCGTTGCACCTGCCGTCTTTGTGCTTGTAAATTTTCACTTTTTCAGTGCCTCCTTCTTATGCCAAAGATAGGTAGAACGCATATTGACATTACCATGCTTCGCCCGGTATAATTATCCCAAACATGACTAAAGGCGAAAAAACGCTAATTTCGAGCATGTGCAGGAGGTAAAAACATTATGCGGAAAAAGGGCGCAGATCAGAAGCAATCAGAGGCCCCACGGGGCAAAAAGAAGTGGATCATTATTGCGGTTGTAGCGGTCGTTTTGATTGCAGCGGCGGTCGGAGGGAATACCGGAACGCAGCAGCCGCAGACTACGGGAACGCAGGCTACCTCAGAGGCCCCGGAGACTCAGGATCCTGCCACTGAGGCAGTGAGTGAAACGGAAGCCAAAGCGGAGCCGGAAGCAAACACAAGCGCAAAGGTTGACGCTCTGGCCTTGGCTGCAAAGCAGGATATTGAGGAAAACGGAGTTTCAGACGCGAAACGAGACGAGGCCGTGACCTTCATTGTAGAGCATTATCCTGATTTTTATGCAGATAACGAAACAATGGAGCAGGCCATTTCTTACGGTTACTGGCTTGAATACGCCTACCAAAACGACGAGGCCGCGAGGGATTATGCGGAGCTTGGCATGGACTTGGAGCAGGCCGTTAAATATGTTTACCGGGGAGCTGAGAGCGTGGAGGACGATGCCACGCAGGAAAACCTCAGCCAGATCCGGGAGTCGCTCGAAGCTATCGGCCAGACTGTTGAATAATAGAAAAAATGCCCGGCAGGATTTCTCCCGCCGGGTTTTCTCGTTGTGCGGGTTTCCCCCGCTCTTATTCCGTTTTTTCTTCGGTTTCTACCGGATCGTTTGCCGGTGCCGCTTCGGCTGCAATCTGCTGCACTGCCGTGGTGGCGATCGTGCTCGCTACGCTCGCCGCCGTCGCTGCCGCTGTGGTAGTGGCTGCCTTTTCAACCTCCGGCACTTTAATGTCCCGGCATACCTGCTCGATCTTGGTGTCCAGCCATGCGTCGAAGTCGCCGTAGATCTCCCCCAGAGCCTTCACGGTGGTATCTCCGAGGATCTCCAGCACCTTGTCCCGTGCCTTCTGAAATGCTTCCAGTTGCTTTTCTTTCGTAAAAGCACCCTCCGCTTTCAGGGCGTCAACAAAGGTCTGGGCCGTATATGTCACGGCCTGCTCCACGGCGTCCGTTGCCAGATCAATGTACTTTGAAGCGGTTTCGTTGTCCAGTTCTTCCTCGATCTGCTGAGTCTGGCGGCGCAGGAGTGCCACCAGATAGCCGCCGCCAGCCGTGATAAGCAGGCAGAGGATCGGTACAAAAGCGTCTGCGATCTGTTCTAACATTTCCATGTTCGAGTCCCTCCTTTGATATTAAAGCATGCTGTTGACAATTTTCTGAACGGCTGCGTAGTTATACCCGGCCGCTTCGAGGCGTTTCTTGCGATCCGCTCCGTTTCCCCACTTTCCTGCGATCACCTCTTTGGCGATCTCTGTGTTGGATTTCTTGGGGGTATCGCCGGAAGCCGCGGTGCCGCCGCCGTTGGTCGTCACAAAGGCGTCGAAGCCTTTCGCTTTGAGCTTAGATACCTGAGCGTCAGCATTTGCCTTTTTGGAATACGCCCCGGTCTGCACCTTGTAAAGATTTCCGACTTTCTTTATGAGCACCTCGAAGCCAGCCGCTTTGAGTCTCGCTGCCTGAGCGTCGGCATTTGCTTTCTGTGAGTACGCGCCGCTCTGGACATAGTAAAGAACGGATCCGGAGCTGGAGCTGCCGCCAGTGGATCCGCCGCCGGATCCGGAGCTGCCTCCCGTCCCCAGCAGAGCGTTGATCCTGTCGGCAAGCTCGCCATAGCGGGAGTAGAGCCAGTCACCGGGGCAGCTCTTATTTGCAAACCACCGGTGCGCGGTCAGCACCATTTCGTTGCTTTTTGGCGTGTATGCGAGAGTTTTCTCTTTGCTACCCAGCCACAAAACCTTGTTTTTCCCGTTTCTCTTGCAGATGTCCGCGCAGAGCTCGATCAGCTTTTCGTAAACGGCCGAGTTCATAGCGTAAGGATCTGTTTTGTCGCTGGCGCACTCGATCGTTACGGCCCGCTGGTCGTTGGAGTTGCTGGAGCTGCACCAGCTCCGGTTACACTCGTCTACTACGAGGACGACGCGAGCGTCCTTGCCGATCCCGTAGTTACAACTCGCTTCGCGCCCCGCCGGGAAGCAGGAGCCGATCCCTTCCGCTGTGAGCTGCCCCACAACGCAGTGGGGCGTCAGTGTGTCAATGCTGTGTGTACGTTTCCCGCTATGGTTCGGGCTTTTTACGGTACAGTTTACCAATGGACTATTACTCATATTGTTGCCTCCTTCTGAGGGCGTGGAAGCTACGGCTTTCGCGTATTTGTCATAATACGTTTGCCCGTAGCTCGCCCGTTTGATTTTTACCGCTTCGGACTGATCGGCCGGTCTTTCAAAGTCGGTCAGCACCTTGTCGCTTGCAGCCCTCACGCTGGTAGCTGTTTTCAAAGCTGCCAAAACAGAGGGATAGCTTTCGCTCAGCTCTTTGTATAAAAAGCCGAGCTGTGCCTCCAGATCCCCGATCGAAACGCCGAGCGCCCTCACATAGTTGAGCAGCGCCTCCTTCCGGCTCCAGAACGTCCACTGTGCAACGCCGTAGCCTGCGGAGTCATGCACAAAGTTGGCATAGCTCCCAGAGTCTACGGCTGCGGTGTAGGTGGCGTCCGTAAAGCCGAGCTTTTTCTCGTAAGAGTTCTGGAGGTTCTGCGGGTTGAGCCCGCTCTCGGCGAACAGTTCCCCCATAAGGCCCGCCACGCCGAAGTCGTTCGGGATCTTGCCTTTGAGGAAGTTCCACGCCTTTTCCTCGTTGTTTTTTCCTGTTAGTCCCATGAGTCCCTCCTTTTTTGTTAATAGGTTTCAAAGCTCGACGGCTCCGGCTTGACGCCGTTCAGGGCCATGAGCTTGATCTTGTTTTCTGCCTTTGCCTTGGTGTAATAGAAACCGGTCGCCGAGGCCATTTCCGCAAATACCGCCGGGATCAGATAAGCCAGCACGGAGGTGTCCATGGTGATCCAGATCATGCGGCAGGAAAAGACGGTGATCGCTATGGTGGCGATACTTACGCCCAGAAAAATGAGCTTTGAAAACTCAACCTTCTTTTTTGCTGCAGCGGCAGCTCGCATTTGCTGGATCTGCTCCCGGAGCTTTTTGTTTTCTTCGGCCAGTTGCCGGAGCTGTGGATCCGGAGCTGCCGGATCCACAACGGCGTCCGGCCCGGTGTATTCCTCGCACATGGTCGTCGCCTCCTATTCGTAAATGGAATTGATCCCCTGTTTAGCCAGAAAGTCCTTTTGTGCGTGTTTGACTTTCGAGGCATACTCCAGCGCCGCGTGCATGTCTCCGTTGCAGTGAGCGTCAGGGATCCGCTGCACCGCTTTGGCCGTGGCTTCGCCGAGCGCGATCGCGGCGTTTACGCCTTGGACGAGGTAAAACTCTTGCTGCTGCCGTAAGTTTTCGCGCCTCTCCATGTCCTCGTGTCGGGCTTCTTCCTCGGCCTCCCTCTTTTTGTCCTGTTTCTTGATGTTCCTCTCAATAAGCCAAAAGCAAAAGCCAGTTATGGCCGAGGGTATGCTCGCGGCTATGATTATTGCGGTTACGTCCATAGGTTCACCTCCTTTGCCTCTGCGGCCGGTTCTTTTCGTTTGAAAACTATATTTTTCTCGATCCACTTCTGGAGCCCGTAGGTGGAGCAGTGGCTCAGCATACCGAAGTAGCTCTGCATGGTGGCGTCCACCGCGTCGAAGTCGATCAGGCCCGCCTCGTATTCCTTGGCGATATACCGCATACGCGCCTTCATTTTCTTGACGCTCTGCTTTGTCGGCTTGCGGTAGCCGGGGAAGATCCGGCAGCCTACGAAGGTGATCCCGCGCTTTACGAGTCCGATCGCGGTCTTTCCGTTGAGTTCGAGGTGCAGCACATTGTTGAGGTAGTCCTCAATTTGCACCCGCCACCGGTTCAGAGTTTTGGCGTCCGGGTGCAGCAGCACCATGTCGTCCATGTAACGCACATAAAAGCGAGCTTTCAGTTCGTGCTTGATGTACTGATCCAGTTCGTTAAGGCAGACGTTCGCAAGCAGCTGGCTGGTAAGGTTTCCGATCGGCATACCCACCTCAAAGAGCCGCTCCGAAGGCGGCACCTCGTCGGCCGTCTTTCCCGGAGGAAGCCCGAAGGGCGTGTGGTCGCAGTTGATGATCGTCTCCATGAGCCAGAGAAAGCCGTCCTCGTTCGGGTATTTGCGCCGCAAAATACCGAGTAAAACCTTGTGGTCTACTCGGTAAAAATACTTTGAAATATCCAGCTTTAAGTAGTGCCAGCTCGGCCCCGGCTTACGGTCAACGAGTGTCGCCCAGTATTGCAGCCGGTCGGCTGCTCTTGTGGTGCCTTTTCCCACCCGGCAGCCGTAACTATGGTAGATCATGCCATTGTCGAGCTCTTTGTTTACTTGCAGATATACAGCCCACTGCACGACACGATCCGGGAAGCTCAGCGCCATAATGAGGCGGCGCTTTGGCTCCGAAACATAAAACTCCCGGTATCGGCCCACCTTGTAAGTGTGCCAGATCAGGGAGTTTTGTATTTCAATTAGATTTTCCTCCAGCCTCGCAGAGAAGGCCAGCACGTCGCTGCGGTACCATTTCTCGCTCGCTGCTTCGTGGTATGCGTTCAGCAGATTTTCCCACGAGTATATACGTTCCAGAAGGGAAGGCTTTTCTGTTTCTTTGATAGCCGTCACTCCTTCCATGTTTTTATAAAAAGGCCCGCGTGTGACACTCCTTGAAACGGCCGTTTCCCTACGGCCGCCACGCCGCAGGATCGCGGCCGCCCTTCACCCGCATAAAGCAGGAACGGCCAGCCTGCGCGGTTTGCCCGCCGCCCCCAGTAGTTCACCGGCGAGCTGCGCGAGCGTTCATCTTTGGCCTTGTCGGACGGGAAATGCGTCCCTTTTGCCTTTGTGCTCCTGCAAAGCCGTAGCTCGCAGGACATAAGCAAACAAGGCAAGAGCGGAGCGGAAGCCGATGTTCGTGTTGGAGTTGGAGCGGGAGTTGTTGCCGTTGAGGTAGAACACGCCTGCGTTCGTGCCGTTGTTCCAGTTGCCCCCGCGATACACGCAGCGCCCCCTTTTATCACGACACATTCCCCACGGGCGTGTTACTCGTTTGACTTTTTCCAGCCTCCCAGCATACGCCCGATTTCGTTCAGTTCCTTGCTCCATACCTCATGGAGCCCCGGAGAGATCAGGCGATCCTCCGGCGAAACTGCCGTGTCTACGAGGGAGCGCAGCACGTCCAGCTTTGTGTTCATTTTGTTCTGGAGCTCCACCCGGCGTTGGCCTCTGGCCCGGTTCGCCTCAATGCAAAGCTCCAGCATGTCCATGAAAGCGGCGGTCATGTGCTTGCGGTACTCGAATTTTTCCGGCTTTCGCATGTTGTTGGTGCGCTCGCCCACCCGGATCATGGATCGGACGATACGCTGCCGGAGTTGTAGGTTGTCCATGTTGTTTCTCCTTACTGTGGTAAAGGGGCGGCTTTGGTGGGCCGCCCCTTAGCCAGATTTTCAGATTGCCAGATTACCCGATTTCCGGGATAAAAGCGGAGCGGAAGCCGAGAGGCGCGAAGGAGGGGGAGCGGGAGAAGTCGCCGTAGAGGGAGAACACGCCCGCGCCCGGGCCGTGGCCCCAGCTGCCCCCGCGAAACACGCAGCGCTCGGCTACGCCGTTGTTCCACCAGAAGTAATCGCCTTCGTAGTCAGCTTCCTGAGCGCCTTCGTCCGGGAGAAGGGCGAGGGAGCGGAGCAGGATCTTGGCGGCGTTTCCGACTGCTGCCGCTGCGGTAACTTTACCAAAGGCGCAGCTGCGGCTTGCGTCCTGAGAGCTTGCGACGGTGGTTGTCCACTGCCATGCGCCGCTTACATAGTCCAGCTTCACGGTGCTGCCGGAGAGAGTCGCGGAGCTGTCACCCACTTCGCACTCAGGCTCTACGAGAGAGCCGTCGGCGGCGTTGATAGCCTTCCAGCACACGCTCGTCGTGTTCTGCGGGTTGTCCGGATCCGCTGCGTCATTGTTGGCAAGGATCTGGAGCTCGCCCCATACAAGGCGGATGCCGCCCTGCCACTCCCACACGTTACCGTTCAGATCCCAGATACCGGAGAGAGTCTTGTCGTGGCTCCATGTGAGCGGGCCGGTCCAGTTGCCACTCTGGCCGTGGTGCCTTCCGGCTGATCGCTGTCCGGGCCGTAGAAGGTCGTCGGGATTGCCTTGTAGTTGCTCTCGCGGGTGTCCTTGCCGTAGTTATTGTTGCCGTAAGGCATGAAGCCGTTCTTTTTGCACCAGAGAGCGATCGCGGCCCACTCGGCGTTGGTGGAGAGGTGCCAGCCTGCGCCCTTGGCTTCGCAGCGGGAGCGAGCGGTGTCAAAGTTGATACTTGCCGTCGGATCCTCTCCCGGCAGGCTGTACGCCGCCGCGATACTGCCGTCAGTCAGCTGCGTGGTGTGTACGACATTCTGGTACTTGGAATACCAAAAGCCGGGGATTTCCTGCCCGTTGACGATAAAAGCCGGGTGGGTGCTGTCGTTGCCACCGGTCAGCACGTCGCTGTTCTTAAATTTCGGGATATACACCATAACGGACGGCAGATCCGCGTCGTCCACAAAGATTTCATTGTTCGGGCACACGCTTTTGAGTGCCAGACTGGAAAGATCAAAGTTTGCCATTGTTGTGTCCTCCTTTTTTTGATTATTCAATGCTCCAGAGTACGAGAGTAACGTCGCCCATGTCGAGCGGGTTCTGCTCTCTCTCAGGTGTCGTGTTCATGCGTCGTCGCCGCTTCCTCTGCCAGAGGCTCGGCCCCTTCCTCCGTCTGGATCGGTGTCTCGGTGTAGGTAGCCGCCGGGATCATTACCTGCGCCACATAACGCAGCCCCGACTCGGTGCCGATCGTAAGGTTTCCGGCTTGTCCTTGCAAATATCCACGGTCACGTCCCAGTCTTTCTGGTACTTTGCCGCGTTAATCATCAGCTCATAGTCGCCGAAGATCAGGCAGGTGCCCGTCTGCTCGTAGGCGATTTTCGGGCCTGCGTTCTTTTCAATAACCTTTACATTGTTCTGATCTGCCATGGTTACATTCCTCCTTTAATTCTCAGTTTGATAGTGGCGTTTTTGGCGCTGCCGTCATAGGCCACCTTGAAGCCGTTCAGCAGGCGGCTGAAAATCTTCACGTCTCCGACGTTTCCGTCATGCTCCAGCACTTCGGCCTCCACGGTGTAGTCCGTGAAGTTTCGGGCCGTATTCAGGGCTACGGTTTCCACCGAGTTGTTGAACGGGAAGCTCTCGGAGTTTTCGAGAGTGATCGTCTGTTCTTCGGTGGCTACCTGATCGGCTGATAAGGAAGCGGAGATCAAAAGAAGGGCGGTCGCCAGATGTGCGTCGGAAATGCCTTCCTCCATGTTGTTAAAATGCCCGGCGCTCTGGTCTGTGCCTTCCTGAATGACTTCCTCTGTTTCCTCGTCCACCACTCTGTCGAGCCAGTAAGTTGCGTTATACATGCCTGTTTACCTCCTTCCTTTTAGGCTGTTACTTCGTAGATCGGGATCGTGAGCTTAATCATGGTGCCCTGTCCCTCTACCTTGTTGATCGTGCGCTGCTGATATGCAGCGACTTCCCCGCGTGTGTCAATCAGGCGCGAGGCGTCGATCGTGCAGGCCACGGAGTCCAGTGTCGGGAAGGTGGCGTAGATCACAAGCGTGTCACCTTCTACGAGCTTTTTGTTGATAGCTCCCCGGTGCCAGTTGCCGCCGCTCTGTACTTCTATCGCATGGATCGAGCGGAGCCACTGATCCCTCCGGTGCCCCATGAAGGTGTCGTAAAAGTAGCTCATGCGGGTGTCCTCCTTTCGATTTATTCACCGCAGCACCGCGTCCCGCATTTCACGAAGCCATACGCCACGCTGGAGACTTGCAGCGCTGTAGCTGCTTTGTTGTGACGGCTGCGCCTATTACGCCGCCGCCCGGCATGGTTCCGCATTTCTGCGTCCCCGCCTTGATAAGTTGATACAACGAAAAAGCCGCCGCCAGATTGACGCCGACTGTGTGCTGCAGCACCTTCCCCAGAGTTCCGGGCCTTGGATATGTGCCGCAAGTTTGCCCGGTGGTTTTAGGCAGCTCATAAGCCAGAGCCTTGTCTGCCTGCTCCACCTTAATTTCCTGCCTGAGTACTCGCCCCAGTGTGGCGGTGTTTGGGTAGGTTCCGGCTTCACGGGCGAAGTTGTAGCGGATCGCCTGAGTTTCTGATCTGGCGGCGATCCCGCTTTTTACCACCGCGCCCAGCGTCCCCGGTCGCGGGTATGTGCCACACGTCAGCTCCCCGGCCTTTAGTAAAGCCGTAGAGGTGCAGTGTTTCCTCCGGATCCGTTTCAATGCTTGGCTTCACGACAAAGCCGACGGTTGCGATCCGTGGACGGGTGCCGCATTTTACGAAGTTGTACCGGTGCAGCGAAGTGTCCAGCCGGTACTCAATGCCCGGATCGGGCCCTTGCTGCCAGAAATAGAAAACGCCCGCAAGGTGCGAGCGTGCGTTTTTTCGCAGCCTTCACGGCCTCCACAAACTTCTCAAAGTTCTGGGCGTCCGTGTTGGTGTTCGTTGTCAGTGCCACGAAGGTGTAGGGGGAGTCGTACATTTCGTACCACTCCATAACATAGCCCTCGCCGAAGTAGGCAGAGATCAGGCGTTCAACGGCCCATTTTGTCCCGCGCTTGCGCTTGATCTGCTGGGCGAGCTTGATCGTCTCCCTTCTTTTCCTCCAGACTCATGCCGGTGGAGTCGTACCAGTCAATGTCCAGCTCCCACGCCAGCTCGTCGCACTCCGGCTCGTTGAGGCTGTCGATCTCGTCCCACGTCCGGATCGTCGGGATCCTGCTGCCGGGTGGCTGTATGAGCTTATTCATAGCCTTGCTGAGTGCGATCGCTGCCTCGTCGTCGCGCATGAAGGCGGGCAGGAGCCGCACAAAGTCAAGATCTGATATTTTCATTCCTGCCATAGCCTCGCCTCCTTAGTCCTTTACTTTATGGGAAACGGTCAGCTTCCCGGAAAACTCGGCCACGGTGGTGCTTGGAAGTTCTGTATATACCGGCTTAATGATATTCACGCGGGTGGCTCCGGTCAGTCCTTCCTCCCAGTGAGGGCAGAGGATCAGCTTCCGCAAGTAGTCCGGGTTTATGTCTTGGTCGAGGCTGGAGCCTTGCCAGTAAATATACTGGTCGATTGCACCGCCGGATCCCTCCACATTCTCCACGACTTCGGACTCGCTCGCCTTGGTTGTCCAGTATTCCAGCTCAATGTCATACTTGAATGTTGTCGGAGCCTCTACCTGCACCAGATCCGTGAGCGGCCGCACGTCGTCGGCAGAACAGGCCGCCAGCACGTCGGCCAGTATGTCCTCGTCAGGGATTTCACCACCGGCGCATATAGGCACGATCTTGACGCGCCCGTACATGTTCCGGGTGATCTCGATCTTTACGGTTTCTGCCTCTGTCAGAGCCCCGGAGAGGGAGAGCGTCAGCAGTTCGTCGTTATATGTGGCGGTGTAGTCTGTTTCCGGCGCGGCTTCCGCTCCGCTTGGAAGGTACACAGTTAAGGTTTCCGGCAGGAGATTTGCACCGCCTTGGAAGGCGTGGCCGTCATATACCGGCAGTGTGCGCGTGACGGTTTCCGTCTCAGACTCCACCACCGCGTCAGTGACGAGCGGGTTTGCGGTCATGGCCCAGTATTTGTAGGCTTTGGCCGGGCCCGCTGTGCTTAGCCGGTTCTCTGCTTCCCGGATCCTTTCCCGGTATGCCTCGTCGTCCTCACGGTCGCCGCCTCCTGCCGTGGCTTCCGTGTTGGTTACATAGTCGATCAGGGGAACGTCCGAGACGTCCACAATCTGAGAGATCTCGCCGATCGCTATGTCGTTGTAGTCGGTGCCGCCGCTTTCTGCTGTGGCCGATACCTCCACATAGAGGCTACCGGCATAGAGCACGACGGTGGCGTCGGTCAGGAAGTAGTGAACGAAGTCATTCGTCACCCGGATCCCGGCCGGCATGACAATATTTGACGCTATGGCTTCGTTTATCCCGAAGCGCAGCGTTGTGGTGGCGAAGGTGGGATCGAGGCGTGGGGTGTCCCGGTTTTCTCCCAGAGCGTCCAGCACGGATCCGCGAGCGTAGCGGAGCATTTTCTGCTTGCAGGCGTCGTTGACGCTGTTATACACGGCCACAATCACCTCGGCCATAGCGTCGCCGAAGATCCGGCGCTCGTCACCCGGATAGAGCGGATCGTTGACTCCGTTTTCCAGCTCGCTGATAACAGTTTCATGCACCTGCTGGGCGCTTGTTTCTATGAATTGGAGCTCGCTCATTCGATTTCCTCGTCCTCCTTTCTTTCCGTGATATTCACGGTCATATTAAATTCACCGGATAAAACGCCGGAGGGATCCGTGACGATTTCCTCAGCGTTTACCCGTGGTTCGTAGGTTTCGAGCACCCACTCGGCGTCGGCCGCTGCCGCGTCGGTGGCGTTTGGCTGGTCGATCAGAGCACCGTCCCGGCCCCTGAGCCTGTCGTATGCTACCTCGCCCCGCACGGTTCGCAGCAGGTTGGCCGCGCACACCTGCGGGAGCCCGTTCCCTTGTGCTCTCATGGCCTCCCTCCTTTACACGAGCGTGACTTCGCTCAGATATACCCAGCTGTTGATCCCGTCCGGGTGTCCGAGCAGCACCTTGTTTTGGCTTTCCTTGATCTGGCTTACCTTATGGCTGCGCTCTTTTACCCAGTTCGGGATCTTCTGGCCGGTTGCGTACCTGCTCCCGGTTGGCTTTACATAGCAGCCGACGGTGATCGTCTTTTTTGGCGCTGCCTGCACTTGCGTGTTTGCCGGTTTGCTCTGGGATTTCGAGGCCGTGCTGGCTTTCACATTCAGGGCGGTGGTGCTTACCGGCACGCTTGTGGTGTCGGGATCGTACTCTTTAAACTCAAAGGAAAGCGTTGCCAGTCTCATGCGTCCGAGGTCGTCGATCTCGACGTTGCTCACGGACACCTTGCGGAGTTGGAGCTTCGGCCCCAGCTTCTTGCCTCCCAGATAAAAATAATTTACTTTTGTGACAAGCTCTTTCCAGCTTTCGATCTCTGCCCGAACGTCCACACCCGCGCCGCTGTGCAGCACGGTGGTGAAGCTGAGCGGGAATAGATCCGTGCCTCGCTCGTTGGTGGTTTTCTTTTCCTCGGTGCTGGTGTTGTTGTCAGCTACCTGAGAATAGGAAAAGGCCAGCCCCTCCAGAGCGACGACTTTTTTCTGAGATACGGCCCATGTTTTTGAGCCCCATTTTGCCATTGTCGCCATATTGGTCCCTCCTTATGTTGGCCTGCTGGTGGTGCCGCTGCCGGGTTCTACACCTCCATGCCTGTGCCCGGATAAGCTCACGCCGCTGGCGTTTACGTCTCCTTCCGGCACGGATATGGATCCGGCCGTCAGTCCGGGAAGGTAAGCGCCCCACTCACCGTCGGCCCGGCCGAGTAGTAGCCCGCTGGCGTCGTCAAATTCGACATACACCACCGGTGTGCCTTTGGTGAGGTTCCCTGTGCTCCCTCTGAGGTGCCACGGGATCACGATCTTAGCGGTCGGTTTGGCTCCGGCGTCGGAGGGGAGCACGCGGGCGGTGTTTCCCTCTATCCCGGCGATTGTTCCCTTGTAGATATTCCCCATTTAGTAGCCCTCCAGCAGATCCCTGAAATAGATTGTTGACTTGTTCCCTACGAAGTCATGCCGGACTTTGTACACAAAGACGGTACCGTCCCACATGCTTGCTTTTGTCGTTTTTAGAGTCAGCAGGCTGGCGGCTGCGTACCCGGTCATTAGAGCCTTGGAAAACTGCCCCGTGCGCCCGTATTTATTGGCATTTCGGAGTAGCCCCTTGGCGAAGCGGGCCGCCTCTGCGTTACTGGTGACTTGGATCGGGCTCTCCGGCCGCAGTACGGCGCTGTTTGAAGCGTCAGCCACATATTTGCCGGAGTAGCTCCCGCTTGCCACCTCGCAGGAGCCGAACATGGTGTCGCGGTTGTCCTCATAGGTAAAGACGCCGTTTTCGTCCACCGTGAGGCTGCCCGCTGGTTCCTGCTGCTCAATATAATGCTCGTTATATGCGAGCAGAGAGCCGTCAAAAATAAGCATTTGACAGCCCTCCAGCATGCAAAGACGAGAAAAGAGGGAAAAGTCCCCCTCGTTGCTTTGTTTGATATACGGGTAAACCTGATCTTCGCACCCGTAGTTTTTGAAGGTGAGGCCGTGGTTCCCGGCAAATTCATTTGCCAGTTGAAGGAAACGCACACCCTCCCAGCTCTTTGATTTCCGGATCTTTGCCGTTTTCGGCATAGACATGGCCCGGATCGTAAAGAGCCCGTTTTCTGGTTTCATGGAGTGAATGAACATTTTCCCGGTATCGCTTGCGCCTTCTTGAAGCGCACTGTGTCACCGGCTGCCGGTTGCCATTTGCTCCATATTCCCTTGGTGTCATTGAAACGGATCACAAGCGTGTCGGCCTGCTTTTCCGCAAACATTTCATGCACGCAGTAGTTCACCGACACGTCGTTGTATATGTCCGTCCCGTTGTAGTAAAAATTCACGAAGCGTCCAGCTCCGGGATTTCTTCGCCCCGACGCCACGGCGGCAGAGTTTCCGGCGTCTCTGCGTCCTCGACGATCGGCAGCCGGAGGGCCACGTTCGCCTCGAAGATCAGAACGTCCGCATAGTCGGGGTTAAATTCAATGATGTAATGGGCGAGGGTTTCCTCGTTATACATTTGCAGCGCCAGAGCGTCAAAGGTGTCGCCCTCGCGTGTGATGTATTCCAGATAGCCCGTTACCCTACGCATAAAGCGCCACCTCCCTTGCCTGAATAAATTCCTCCAGCCAGTCGAAAAACTCGGCCTCGTGTGCTTTGAGGCGGGCCATGAAGTCGTCGGCGTCCTCGCCGGATCCTTCTGTCTGGATCTGTGGGCTCCATGTGAAGCCGGAAAAATCGTAGTAAATGACGGTGCTCGTGTTGTTGGCGAGACTCCCCAGAGAGAAGTCGTCCAGAGCGAGCAGCTTTCCGGCTGTATTCGTGAGCCCTGCGCCTCCCTCGGAGGAAGATCCGAGGGTTCCGAGCAGTTGCCCGGCTTTCTGCCAGATAGCAATATTTTGATCTCGGTAGGCAGGATCGAACGAGATTACCGCCTCCATACCTTCCTCGCCCGCGATTGATACGCCGTCGGTAAAGCCGCCGGTTGCAAGCATTGGAATGTTCGGGATATTGATCCCGAAGGTGTTGCCGCCTACGACTGGCACCCAGTCCGGGATTGTTACGCTGATACCGTTCAGCGCGTTGATCGCACTGTTCACAAGGCCGATCACAGCGTTGATCGGTGCCTTCACCAGCCCCACGAGGCCGTCCCAAAGGCCGCCGAAAACCTGAACGACTCCGCTCCATGCTGAGCTCCAGCTTCCAGAGAAAACGCCGGTTATAAAGTTAATCAGCCCTTGGAAGATAGAGATCAGGCTTTGCACGATCGGCTGGATCGCCTGAATGGCAGCCCCCAGCACGGCGGTGAAAATGTTCGCCAGTGCTTGCAAGATCGGCATGATTGGCTGCAGTACCGTGTTAATGAGTGACATAAAAATGTTAATCAGCGGCGTGATCGCCGACATGATGAGGTTCAGGATCGGCTCCACCAGTGAAATAATGAGGTTCAGGATCGGCGTCAGCAGCGACACGATCATGTTCAGGATCGGTGTCAGCATGTTGAGGATCTGGATCAGTATAGGAAGCACCGCCTGAATAATCTGCATAATAATCGGCAGAATGGTGTTAAGCAGCTGAATAATCACCGGCATGATCGCGGTCACAATCTGTGAGAGGATCGGGAGCAGCGCACTGATAAGCTGCACAAAAACCGGAAGGATCGCCTGAACGATCTGCATTAAAACCGGAAGCAGTGCGTTGATAAACTCCACCAGCACCGGCAAGACTGCCTGAATGATCTGCATTATCACCGGGAGCAGCTGGTTGATTAGGTCTATCAGCGTAGTGAGCACTGTCTGGACGATCTGCGTCAGGATCGGGAGCATTTGGTTTATAAGGTCAATAATAACCGGCAGAATAGCGCCGATCAGCTCCACCAGCACCGGGATCACTGCCGAGGCAATTTGTGCGAAGGCAGAGAGAACGGTCGCCGCAGTCTGTTGGATCAGCGGCATAAGCTGGTTAATCATTTGCATGATTCCGGCTCCGAGCTCCGAAAAGCTGGCTTGCAGCTCGGCCCAGATTGCTGTCACATTAGCCCGGAAGTCCTCGTTTGTCTGCCATAAATACATAAAACCGGCAGCCAGCGCGGCCACGATTGCGATCACGGCCATGACAGGCCCGGAGACTGCGCCGAGGGCGGTCGTAAATCCGGTGATCGCTCCCTTTATCTTTCCAAACTGCGCCACAAGAGAGCCCCAGTTCATAGCCACCAAAACGGCGCTGAGCGTTCCCAACGCAAGGCCGATCTCAGGAAGGTGAGACGATACCCAGTCCACCGCCGGGGCTACGTTTGCGTTCACATAGTCCACGGCCTCTTTCATGGCGGGAGTGAGTTCTTCGGCTACCGGCTGCACCACTTCGGACTTGATTGTGCGCCCCAGCTGGGAGAGTGAGCTCTCCAGCGTATCATAGGCGGCGCTGTCCAGCTGCGCCATGGCGTCGGAAGTGCTCTGGATCGCGCCCTGTGTGTCCATAAGGGACGCCACGGTGTCAACGCCCAGATCCTCCCACATAGTACCAAACAGGCCGACGCCTGCCTGATATTGCAGCGTCGCGTCGTCGCACTCTTGCAGAGCCTCCATAATGTCGCCGATCGCAGCCTGAGCCTCTGGCCCGCCCTTGTTGAATTGAGCGATTACTTCCTCGGTATTAAGGCCGAGCTGTTCGAGGTACTCGTTTGCTGTGCCGTCGCTCATTTGTATGTTAAACTCTTTTACCGCGTCGCCCAGCTTGCCAATGCTCCATGTTCCAGTCTCGGCTCCGTTTGCCAGCATGTTGAACATGTCGTCGGCAGAATATCCGGCGTTCCGAAACTGGACGCTGTACTCGTTGAACGTGTCCAGAAGGTCGTCGTTTTGGTTCAGTCCTTTTTGTGCCCCTTGCACGATAAGGTTAAACGCTTCCTCTGCGCTTATGCCAAACTGATCCGTGAGGCTGTTCGCAGCCCTCAGGCTTTCCACTACGTCGAAGCCGAACACGTCCTCCAGCGCGATCGCGTTTTTGGTTATCTGAGCCAGCGAAGCCTTGTCCAGATTGTCGGTCATTTGAATGACGGTGGAGAGTTTTTCCGAAACGTCTCCGAGGCTGTCGCCATAGTTGGAGTTGTAAACCTCGTACATGACGTCCTCGAAGCCTTCGAGTTCTTGCGCGGTGGCTCCTGTTCTGGCGCTTAGCATAGCGAGAGAGGTGTCTCCCTCCGTTGCCAGCTCCTTGAAAGCGTCCACCGTTTTGTTGATCCCCTCGGTCACAAGGTTGGCAAGGACATTTTTCAGCACTGTGTAGCCTTCGCTGGAGCTTTCCGCGTCCTGCCCGGCGTCCTCCAGAGAGTTGCCCAGTTGATCCGCTGCCTGTTCGGCAGCACTTAGCCTCTGCCGGTTCTCGTTCAGATCGCCAGAAAGTTGGCTGATCTGGCTTGCCAGCTGCCGCGCTTCGGCCGAGGTTTCGCCCTGTTCAAGCGCTACGTTGGCATAGGAGCGGCGCAGAGTCGCAAGCTCCGCTTCCTGTTCGCCGATCTGTTTTTGCAGCTTGCTGTATGCGTCGGCGGTTTCCTGCTGGCCTCCTGCGAGCTTTTGGGCTGCCTCGTGGGCTGCTTCGAGTGCTCCCCGGTTTTCGTTCAGCTCGTTGGATAGATCCTGAATGGTGTCGGCGAGCTTTAGGGCCTCGTCGGTGCTTTCGGATCCGCTCACGATATAATCTTCGTACCCACGTTGGAGGTTTTTCAGAACAGACTCCTGCGTACTGATTTCGGCCGCCAGCTTCGCGGCAGCTCCGGCAGACTCCAGCGTCTCTTGGCTCATTTCTTCGAGCCTGTCAACGGCTTGCTTTATGGCCTGCTGTAAAGACGGGCTGAGGGAACCGGCGATCTCGATCGTAGATTGTAAGGTCTTGCCCGCCATGTCCTCACCTCCGTTTCCTTACATGTTTGGGCTTAAAGTGCGGCCGGTTCTTCTCCATGCGTTTTCTTTCCTCCGCGAGATCCTCGGCCGCCTCCGCATATTCACGAATAAAATCTGTTACTCGCTTTTTTTCGAGGTCGGACGTGCTGGTGTGGTAGACTCTGGCGTAGTCTCTGTAGGCTCGCCGGAGTCGTCGCCCGTTTGTGTTTTCTCCCCCGACGCGAGCATAAAATTTCGGCCGATCGTCATAACCTCCACGACGTCGTGGCCCTTAATCCTTTCAAGATCGGAAAAATCATAAGAGGGGTTCACGGCCACAATGGCGGCGAAGCCGAGGTAAAGGTGGAGACTAAAATCAAACTCAGCCGCCGGGGCGATAGAAATATCTTTTCGGCCTACTGCTGCCGCCTTCCTTTTCGACTCGGCCGTCGCAAAAAGGATCCCGTCGATCTCGTTCGAGTCGTAGGTCACTTCGGTGATTTCGTTCCCGTTAATCATGATCGGATTTTTCAGGCGCAGCGTGCCCTTGATCGGGTTTTTGGTTACTTCTTTCATGCTTTGGCTCCTTTCACAAAATAAGCCCGCCAGAGGAAAGTCCGGCGGGCCGTTAATTCAGATATTCATATTTAGAGCAGGTTGTTGATTGCGCTCATGTAGTCCTTGCCATTCACGCGGAGGATCTGGCTCAGTCTGTCCACGCACATATACTCCGCGCCGTTTGCGTAGATCTGCATACGGGTGACGGTGTAAGTGCCTTCCGCTTCGGTTGCGGATCCGATTTCAACGCCCAGCTCCGGGAGCGCCGCAGGCATAACACGGACAAAAGCCTTGCAGCCCTCAGTCCCCTGAGTGCCGTCAGACTTGACGACGTTCTGCACCCAGCGAAACTCAAGGTTCTGCTTTTCCAGACGTCCCAGACGGCTGAGGCCCATGTCCACGCCGATTTTGGTGATTGTGAGCTCCATATTTTCCAGAAGGCCCACGAGCGGCACGGTCATGTTACCCATGGCCATAACGTCAGCGGTCATAAATTCGAGGCCCGGAAGGGTGAACGATACGTCCTTAGCCACCAGCGTGTTGTCGGAGTAAACGGTATCGGCCACCACGGGCCCCTTAATATCCAGCCATTTTCCCATTTTTCTGCACCTCCTTATTCAGACTCAAAGAAGGACTGGAAGCCTTCATCGGTATAGCACACGCGAACAGTGCCGGATTTGAACGGCGGCGTAGGCGTTGCGGAAATATCCCACACAAAGTCGCCGTTCATCATGTCGCTGGTCGGGTTCGCGCTCTCCAAAAACTCCACCGTAGGCGTACCGATCAGAGCGCCGATCCCCAGAAGGGTGTCGAGCTTCTGCTTCTCGAAGTTCAGGATCGTGTCCTTGTCCTGCGGAGTCATGGGGGAGTCGATCTCCGTTCCATGATCCAGCTGGAAGCTGTTCGTGATGTGCATAAGCATACGGATATTGTTGTCGAAGATAGCGCGAGCGTCCATGCTGCCGTTGTAGGTGTAGGCTGCCGTGTGCGGGCCCCAGAGCACCCACTGTCCAGCCCAGAAACATGCCGTTGTAATGCCTTTCTCGTTCAAGCCGTTGGCCGTCTGCTGATCGAAGCCGCGACTCTTGGAGTCTGCTCCAAAATACTGAGCGGTTGCCATAATCGCCTTATTTGACGGAGACTCGAAGGGCACGCCGTTGTTCCCCAGATCCACGCGCAGCATGGTAGCGCTTCCCACGGTAGAGAGGTGGAACACGCGGCCGCTGCCGTCTTTCACCTGCGGCCAGTACACTTTGCTGAACTCGCTGTTGTAGCCGTTTTCCTCGGCCCACTCCTGAGCCTTTGCGATCGTGTCGATCTTCTGGCTCTGGCTGTCCACCAGAGGAATGTCGGCATTTACGAAGCCGTCCCAGTGGCCGTTGAGCTTCTGGACAGTGCTTACCATAGCCTTGTAAACTTCCGGGATATGGCTCCAGCCGGGTGCTGCCAGAGTATTGAGGACGGCATTGTGGTACTGATAGAGCAGAGACATGGCGTGCAGCCCGGTGTACTGGCCGTCTGCCGTTTCCTGCCCGATAATGTCGTCAGACTCTACCGCTGAGGCGTCCACGGTGTTGTAGGTACACTCCAGACTGTCGGACTCCAGATCTTTGAGCAGCTGCACCACGACGGTGCCCTTTGTAAAGTTGTAGCTGAGGGAATAGTCCACATCTTCGGCCTTGTCGGCGATCGCGAAGGTGTCCAGAATAATGTCAGAGCTCTCAAACTCCGTCCGATTATTCTTGAAGGTCAGCGTTTTGTGGTTCTTTTCCGCGTCCTTGTGCACGTCCGGATCGAGGACGTTCACGACGTAGATCGGGCCCACATTCCCGACGGTGTTGTCAAAATGCTGGGCGAAGGCTTCGCAGAGTGTGAAGTCGGCCCAATTCTGTGCATATCCGAGCTTGCTCTGGGCGTCGCCCATGTCGGTGAGCTTAATCGGCATATTGACGAGATCCATGTCGGCATAGCCCCGGATCAGGTTTACCGGTGCGGTGCCGATATAGGCGGCTACGACGTCGGCCTGCGTGGTGCTCGCCACTTTGCTGTCGCCGATTTCGCCGTAGGCTCCATGCTTATAAGCCATAGTTTTGCCTCCTTATCATAAAAAATCTTCATATTGCTTCGGGGTTGCGGCGGTTACGCCTGCCTCCAGTGTGAAGGTGATCCAGTTATGCCAGTACGGGTAATAGTCCCAGATGTTCCCTTCCTCGGTAAAAAGCCCGTACTTGATCCCTTGCTCTTTTACGAGCCGGTGGCCTGCGATATACTCCGCATTTTCGACTTCCCGCAGCACCAGATCGGCAAAGTTGAACGAGTCCCTCCAGCCGTTCATGTTACGGGTGTATGTCTTTGCAGCCTCCCCCCGTGGCGCGGTAGTAGGAATACCCGCCGAGTGCTGCACTGTTTTGGCGAGGGTAGTATATTTCCCCGCCATGTTCTCCGGGGTTCCAGCAGGCAAGGCAGAGCCGAAACTGGAGCCGACGCTGCCGCTTTATGAGGTCGTCGCTCCCCTCCATAAGCTGAGCGCATACCGAAGGGATCGGAGCCGGTACATTCGGCGGCAGCCTGTCCTTCCCCGGAGTGTATAAGAGGGAAGGCGGCCGGGTTCACAAACTCCACGTCGTAGTCGGTGTCGTTTCGGTAGTCGTCCGGGAGCTTGAGCTGGATCTGGCTGCATACATTTTCCGCGAGCCACTTCACCAGATTGTCGATACTATCAACAAGTAACATGGCGCACCTCCTTAGCCTGTTCTGTTCTGGCGTAGAGCTACCTCAATGAGCCCCATGTCGGTGCCTGAGTTTGTCACGATCATTTCCCGGCCGTCTACGTTCAGGAGCCTGCCGGGTTCCGTGTCTGCCGGAAAATCCGCCTGCTTTCCCATGAGCAGCATGTCGGCCTCTACGAGTCCGAGGATCTGCCCCTGTTTGAGCTTAACGAGCTGATCGTTGTCCACCACGACGGGGATCTGTTTGCCCTCGACGCGGCGAAGCTCTGCAAACTCATCCAGATTGAGGAATACCGTGTCGAGATCCTGCCGGATCTGCTCTTTGAAGGTCACGGGTTAGTCCTCCGGCTCTTTGGCAGCTTTCGCCTTTGCTGCCTCGATCATGGCGATTACTTCCTTTTTGCTCCGGATCTTGCTGGCGTCTACGCCATACGCTGCAGCAGCTTCCCGGAGTTCTGCCATTTTCATTTTGCTGTACGCCGGATCCTCGTCCGGCTCCTGCACATATACCGCAACGCCAGCAGCTACAAGCTCAGCCTCGCGGGCGTCGGCAAGAGAGAACGGAGCCGATCGGCTTGTCATAGCCTCAACGACTCCGTTTATTTTCAGGCCGTAAGCGCCTTTAATCATTTTTATCATGGCCGCCTCCTTACTCTGGATCTGCGACGTCCAGATCCGGCGGCAGCTCGTCGTCCTCAGCGCCTGCCTCTACTTCCTCGGCTGCGATCGCGGCGATATAGTCGGCCTTTTTATTGCCTTTGACTTCCACGCCCATTTCAGCCGCGAGCTTTTTCAGCTCGTTATAGCTCCAGCCTTCCAGATCCTCAGCACTGAGGTGTCCCTTCACTGTCTGCTCCGGTTCCTCGGTCTGATCCAGATTGGCGTCTGCCTGCTGTGCGGGTTTTTCAGCGGATCCGACATAAGCAGCCACGCCCAGACGGACGAGGCGGTCGGCCTGTTCGTCGCCGCACTCAAAAGCCCCGTTTTCCGGGGTTTTAAGTGCATGGCGTTTTACGCCGTTAGCGTCGGTGTAGCAGATCCCGCAGCCTCCGCGGGTTACTCTGATTTTCTTCATGCTGCGCTCCTTTCTGCCGTGCTTAGTCTGTCACGACTTTGGCTGTAATGAACGGGTTCTCGTTGTTCGGCATACAAAGCGGTGCGGACTTCAGAGTTACCTCGCGGACGTCGTGCGCGGCGTCGCTGAGATACTTCGGCACATTCATGCCGGTGTAAGTGTGGAACTCGCCGTCGGCCTGCTCTACCTGAGTGATCGCGCCGTACACCGTGCGGCCGGCAGCCGGAGCGCCTACTGCGATAGTGCCCGCCGGGATATAAGGCGTCACGGTTCCGTCTACTTCGGTGTAGTTGTCCTCATAGCTGAGCACGTCTACCATGTGGCCCTTGATATTCAGGCGGCAGATCTTTGTCGCACCAGCCGGAAGGGTTTCAGGATCCACGCCGCCGATCTGGTAGTTGCGGTTATCGAGCAGCTTCAGGATCCACTCGTTGCTCAGGATAATGTCGGCCACGTCAGGAGCCACCAGCACGTCCGTGGCCGGGAGCCCGCGAGAGGTCAGCATTGAGATCATGGACGCCATGTCGCTGATCATCTGCTTTCCGGACGCCTCGGTCGTTGTCCAGTCAGCGGAAGGGGTATAGATTGCCGGATTGCTTGCGCCGTCGAAGTAGCGCACCTCCCGTTCCTCGAAGTGCTCGAAGTCGTCCACATACTCGTCCATAGTGCAGGCGTTTGTAAAGATTACCTGCGCCGCCATGGCTTCCTTGCGTCGTGCGTTCATGCCGCGCAGTTCGTCCAGATCGGCCAGCATAATGACGCCCTGTCTCTGCTGAGGGGTAAGGGTAGGGTAGAGCGCCTCCCCAAAACCGCGCTTTCTCAGGTCGTCAATGGTAAGAGGGCGCTTCGGTGCGATATAGGACGGAGTGAAGCGCCTCATTTCGTAGCCGTCGCGCAGGATCGTGATCCCGCCCTTTCTGGGTGCCACGAACGGGGCCGCTTTCTTGTGTCCTTTCTTGTATTCCACCAGCACGTCGTTGGTGGCGAAAATGTCGGTCGCCGCATTGGTCGGGAAATACCGATCCAGAAGGAACGTGCGCAGAGGCGGGAGCTGCTGGACGGAAGCCAGCAGGGTGTGGGTATCGTAAAAATTAAAAGCCATTTGTCTGTCCTCCTTCTTAAATTTCTACCGCGTCAGAGATCAGGATCCCCACGCCGCGCAGTGCTTCCTTGTCTGCTGCGCTGAAAGTGTGCTCAGCGTCCATAATCAGGGCGTTGCTGTTAAAGTGGCCGGTGCGGTACGCTACCGCTGTTTCGTCGTTAGCGGTTCCCACGGTGACGTCCTCGGCCAGCACGCAGTTAGCCGTCAGTGTCTCGTTGGAGGCTGCCGCCGTGCCGAGAATTACATATTTGCCGTCTCCGGCAGTTCCTTCGGACAGGGCCAGCACGGTGCCGCGCTTGTAGGTCGTCTCAGCGGATCCCTTGCGGATCACAACGGAAAACGGCTCAGCCGGAGGATATAAACCGTTAATCAGGTTATCATAGCCGACGGTGCCGAGAGTTTCGTCGAGTCTCTTACTCATTTCTGTGTACCTCCTTTACTTGCGTTATAGGCGTTTACTACCGCCTGAATGTCTGCCGCGTCCTGTTCTTCCTTGCTGGCAGGAGTGCCGCCATTGGGAGCAGCGCCTACTTTGGCAGTGCCGGACGCTGCGCCGTCTGCCGTGTAGTTTGCGAGAAAATGCTGCCCGGACGCCGCGCTCTGCTGCATTACGCGGAAACAAAGCTCCTGAGCGGTGCAAGGCTTGTCCCCGTACTTGGCGTCATGGACAAGCTGCTGATCCGGGATAGAGGCAGCGATTGAGTCAATGTCTGCGAGACGCTGGCGCTCTGCGGATACGGCGTCAGTGGTCTGAGTCTGGGCCGTGTTCCGGGCTTCCTGCTCGATCTGGCTCACCAGCTCCGGCTCCTGTGCCCTTAATTCTTCGAGTGTCATGTGGTTTTTACCTCCTTCTGTTTTTGTTGCCGCCTTGTTGGTCGGCCTCTTATTTGCCGCCGGACGTTTTGCCGGTTTGGCACTTCTCTGGATCGGGATAGTTCCCGGTACATTATGCAAGCCCTCAATGTTGTGGCTTACACCATTGACATAGAGGACTTTCCGATCTGAGCTCATGCTCATGTCCGGTTCTTCCTCGTCCTCCTTTAAGGCGTCCGCGAAGCCCTTGTCGAGAGCCTCCCGCCCAGTCATCCACGTTTCTTTTGTCATCATGCTGCGTAAGGTATCAACGCCGAGCCCGGTCTTTCCGTCGTAGATTTCGGCGACGGCCCGCTCGCTGGCGTCCATACCCTTAATGAGCTGCTTCATGTCCTGAATGTTCAGGCTGTCCCAGAGCATGACGCTGACGCCGTGGATCATAATCAGAGATCCGGGGTACACGGTCACGGTATCACCGGCGCACATAATCACGCTGGCAGCGCTGGCAGCGATCCCTTCTACGACGACGTTCACGTCGCCGCTGAGCGCTTTCAATGCGTTATGGATTGCGATCCCGGTGTAAAGGTCGCCCCCACAGCTGTTGAGTTTTACGGTGATGTGGGCTTTGTCCTTCACGGCCGCCAAATCTTCCATGAAGCCCTCCGGCGTGATATAGAGGCCGGGCTCCGGCTCGCCTGTCCACCAGTCGATCGGCTGCTGGCTCATAACGTCGCCGTAGAGGGTGATCTCGCCCTCGTCCTCGCTGACGCTTGCTACGTTCCAGAACTTTGTCGCTGTGGCTGCGGGAGCCGCTACCGGTGCCGGGCCCATGTGCAAGCTATGTGGTGCTTTCATTGGCTGTCCCTCCTTGTATGGATTGTTTGATCTGCTCGCTTATAATAAGGCCACGCAGGGCCTCAGCGCCCCGTCTGCGAGCATTTTCGGGGCTGTGTGGGTTATTGTCCCCCTCTGCCGGTTCCTCGCCTTCTTGCGGCTGCTGTGGGCCTCCTGAGCCGCTTCCGTTTTGGTGTGGATCTGGCGCGTTGCCTCCGAGCTTTTCGTTTTCCCTCTGGAGCTGTTCGACATTGGCGTCCCACTGACCGCCATTGAGTCGGATCGTGCTCTGCTCATGGGTGGAAAAGCCCTCGCTGCACGCGAGGATCTCTGCGGTGATTTCCTTCACCGGATCGAGCTGTCCCTGAGACGGGCCCAGCCACTCGCTGCCGAGATATGCAGCGCGGATCGTTGGGTTGTCGAAAAATCCCGGTGCATAGATACGCCCACGGGCCACGGCTTCGCTCATCCACACTTCATAGCACGGTCGGCAAAAGTCGTCTGCCAGCCATTCCCGGCGCATTTTGAACGCCTTCCACGCTTCCAGAAGGGCGGCGCGGCTGGCAGAATAGGAGCTATTAAACTGTTTCAGTAGAAGATCCGCGGGAACTTCCAGAGCTGCGCCTACCTGTGCGCTGATTGCTGCCACGAATTTGTCAAAACTGCCGTTCGGGTGCGTTGGGTTTGCAAACTCCACGCTTTCCCCCGGAGCCATGACATTGACTTGGCCCGGCCCCATGCTGTAGTCGTTGGGGCCTTTCGGTTCTCCCGGCACGTCCGGATCCGTCTGGTTGAACGGGTTCTCGTCGGTCGGAGCCTCTGTCTTGATGAACGCGGTATAAAAGGACTCCACCACCGCAGCCATAAGCTCGGACTCCGTGTATCTGCGGATCTGGAGCAGCGGCTCGATCACCTGTGCCAGATAGCTGACGCCACGGTACTGATCCGGGCGCTCGGTGTCAATGATGTGCAGCACGTTGGGGAGTCCGGTGTGCTCCTGATAAGCCAGCACCCGCGCCCATGTTGTCGTCGGCGCTCCGAGTTCAAACGGGTAGTTGCTGCGGATATGATAGGCTACTACCATGCCGTTGCTGTCAACCTCTACGCCGTCGTAGATCGTGTTCCCGTTGTCCGGGTTTCTTCCGGTCGTATAAGTGACAGATCCCCCGGATCCGTAGCCTCCCGGTGTTGCGATCCTGTCTGACTCAATCAGGTGGACGCGCAGTGAGTAGGGGAGCAGCCGGGTGACAGGGTACTGTTTAATCAGTCCGATACAGTCGCCGGATAGGAGCCACGACACAAGGGCGAGCTGCTGGAGCCCGTAGAAGTTGTTCATGCCGGTAGCGTCGCAGGCCCGTTTGTCTTTCGCCCAAAGGTTAAACTCCCGCTCGGTGGTTTTCTGCCATTCTTCGGCCTGCTCCGGCGTGAGTCCCAGCACCTCCCTGTCGATCCGGCTTTTCAGCCGCAGGCCGACACCCACCACATTTGTGCGGTTGGTTTTGATCGCTGAGGTGGCGACGGGGGCGGCCATGTAAAGCATACGGGAGCGTTGCCGTAGGGTGTAGTTGTTAAAGTCTATGTCCTCATGCGAGGATCCACTGGGAGCATTGAAGCCCTTCACGGCCCGCTTTCTCCAGCTGGCCCCAGCTTCCCCGTACCCTTTATTCTGTGGCCGCACGTCGTCGGGCAGATACATTCCCATTTCCTTGTGGTATCTGATTTTTCTCACCTCCTTGCATGAAATAAAAAACGGCGCAGCCGTGGAAGTAAAGGAGCGAAAACCTCCTTCGGCCGTGCCGTAGTAAAGCCGGAGAGATCCGGCGTTTACCCTTTACCAGTCGCGCGGGACAACGCCCAGCGCTCTGCGAGGGGCTCGCCCCTCCAGTTCAGCCTCCAGCTCCCGGATCCGGGCGCGGAGCTTCTCGATCATGTCCTGAATATCTTTCAGGGCGGTACTGTAATATTGGATATTGCGGGAGCCGATCCCGTAGCTTTGCACGCCGTTCTTTGCCAGCATGTCAGCCTCGCGATCCAGATAGGCGTCCAGCCTCCGGCGCGTGGTTTCGAGCTCCTGCTGTATGGTCGCTTTCGTTCGTGCCATAGTGTTGCCTCCTTACCATTCATCAAAATACTGCGCCGCATTGTTCTGGCGTCGCTGTGGTGCTGCAGCCTTTTTTGGCCGTGGATTTTCCGGCATGTTTCTGAGTCTGCGTTCCACCGCCTCCATGTCCGGGTTGAGGATCCGGAAGCCTCCGAGTGCATAGTTTCGGCAGTCGAGGGCTTCGTTTCGTTCATGTCCGGGGATCTTTACCCACGCCCAGCGGTTGCCCCGCTTGGTCTGGGTAAGCTCCAGCTTTTCAGACAGCAGGCCGTTGAAATAATAAGAGTCATACCCGTAGCTTTCGCCCCGCGGGAAATGGCAATATTTCGCTCCCGGCTCCTGCACCTTTATGTTTGACATGATCGCCTCTTTCCCGGCGTCTACACCGAAGGTATAGAGCCAGCAGGTGATCCGCTTGTTGTCCTTGATCGCCACTTTCGAGGGCGGTGTGACGAATGGGATCCCGTCGCCGCCTTTTCCCTTGATAGCAAAGACACGCTGATTTTTCCGCGCCCGGCAGCGCGTGTAAACTTCCTGCGTATAGTGGCCGCCAGAGTCCACACATGTGATCGAGATCCTGAGCCCCCGCTTGTTGTCTTTGAAGCGGTAGACATGCCCGATCACGTCGTCGAGCTGCTGCCATACGTCGTCGGTGTCCGGTTTTCCCATGATGTAGCCTTTTTTTATGCCCCATGTTTCGCCATAATAGCCGTGCCCCACAACTTCGTATTCCAGCCGGTTGTCCTGTGTATCTACGCCGCAGGTCAGCACAAGCACGCCCTCCGGCAGTTCCACCGGGGATCCGTCTGCATTGGTTCCGTAGTCCTCGCGGCGGGCCAGCATGGTGTCCTCGTCGATAATGCCGCCGCGATCCTCCCAGAGTTCGCCCAGCAGCGTGTTGTAAACAACTTTCAGCTTTTGCGGTTCGTCCTTTGCCTGCAAAAATTTGAGGACGATCTTCTCCCATGGTGTCCACGGGGACGAGAAGGCGTTCAGCCAGAAGGAACGCACTCCGGTAGCGTAGGCGTCGGGGTTTTCTGCGATCCACTTGGCCGGCTGCCGGCGCATGGTTTCCTCCGGCACGAGGCACCCGCAGTTCGGACAGGCCCATGAGATCGGCCCGTCTATGCTGTACACCTTTTTCCCGCGCACCTTTTTGACAGTGTGCTTGTAGTGGATCCGGTCGAATATGATCTCGCCATACTCGCCACACTCCGGGCACTTGTGGCACCAGCGTTCCTGTGTTCCTTGGTAGTAGCTGCTTTCAATGTTCGAGGCCCCTTTTATTGTCGGAGTTGATACCTCGACGGCCTTCGCATTATAGAAGGTGGTCTGTCTGGCTTCTGCCAGAGCCCACGGATCGCCCTCGGTGCCGGCGCTGATCGCCCAGCGGTCGCGCTCGTCGCCGATGATGTAGCGGGCAGGCGTGGAGGCCAGAGCCGAGGCGCTGTTGGAGCCCGGTCAGGGTGAGCATACCGCCGGGGAAGGACTTCTGGAGGATCGTGTTCCCAGAGTCCTTCGCCTTAATATCCGAAACCTTGGCTTTCAGCACCTTGCTGTCTCGGATCATGGGAGCGATACGCAAGCGGGAAAACTTTCTGGCGTCGTCAAGCGTTGGCTGCACAAAAATAATAGAGCCCGGATCTTGGTCTATGATGTAGCCGATTATATTCAGCTCCAGCTCAGACTTACCTACCTGAGACGCTGCCACCATGACGATCTTGCGGATTTTGGGATCCGTGAACGCTTCCATAGGTTCCCGGAGGTATGGGGTTCGTGACGTGCGCCACGGGCCTGCCTCTGCTGAGGTTTCCGGGGAGAGTCGCCGGTGCTTGTCGGCCCACTCGGCCACCGTCAGTTCTTCCGGCGGTTTGAAGTTTTGGACTGCTGGGCCTATGGCCGCGTTCAGCCTCTTGGCGGCTTTCTTACTCGTCGGCTTCTTCATCTGCGAGCGCGTCGCTCCAGCCTTCGCGATCCCTCACGCGCCGCCGGTATGCTTCGGGATCGTATTGATAGCCCGCGAGCTCGTCCAGTATTTTGTAGCACTCAGTCCGGATCAGCGCCGAGGCTTCGTTGGCGCTGCCTGCCTGCACAACGTCCATGGCGAGGCGGCCGGGGAGTGCCATTATCATGCTGCGGGCGGTGTAAACGAGGTCGTTCGTCAGAGCCTCCACGTCCTCGCTGCGGTGCATTTTCCCTTCCAGCTCTTTAAGCTGGAGCTCGGCGATCTTGGCCTTGCTTTGTTTCAGATCCGCCTCTGCCCGTAGCTTGTCGGCCTCAGCCTTTACAGTGTCGGCCGTTTTGGCCTCTTTCCCATTTGCCCGATCTCGCAGGTAACGAATGTACGCCTTAACGGTTGGGAGAAGATCAAACTTGTAGGGCCTTTGTGACGCTGCCGGGAGAATACCCTCCTTTGCGAGCTGCTGCACTCGACGGACATCAAGATCGAAAAGTTTCGCTATAATGTCGGTGCTTTGTAGGTTCTGTTTCGGATTTTCTGCCATAGCGTCACCTCCTTTCCGTGCGGTCAGGCGAAACGAAACGGCCTGAAAAAATTTTTCTGAGTCTGCGCGTGTTTTGGGCTCGCCAGCACCGCAGGGCTTTTCGGAGTGTCACAGTACCTTCCGGGCGGCTCGCCCGGTTTTGGTTTGGCCTCGCCTTTGGGTTGGCTCGGCCTCCGGCCCGTGTGCCCTTGCCTCTTGGTGCCCCTGCGTTGTGGCCTTTTCTTTCTTTTTTCTTGGTGGCTGCGCTCGTGGACTCGGCTTTCCTTGCTGCCCGGTGCCTTGGCCTTGCCTTCCTGCTGGTTACTTCATAGCCTGCTCTATGTGGTGGTTGAAGCGTTCGCCCAGCTTCTCGTTGATTGTCTGCTCGATTGTCTCGCGAGCTCTGCCGTCAATCATCTGTGGCACGGACAAGGTACGCACTGCCTCGATAGGAGAGCGGCCCTCTCCGGTGCGCTGGTATGGAAGGACGGCCCCGCCTTTGCCAGCGGTCAGGAAGGTGTCGCTGCTCATGGCTGTACGCTGTCCTTTTATGATCGTCACTTTTACAGTGTACTTTCTGGGCGGTCTTACCATAGCAACGGGAGAGCCCCCGGCTATCAGCTGGCCCGGTATTCTGATCGGTTTCTTTTGCTGTGCAGAAGGCCGGGCTTTTGGGCTCATTTTGAAGTGGATCGGTGTCAGGGTTCTGCCCTTATATTCCAGAGTTGCCCCGTCCACGGATATGCCAGCGACACGGATCGAAGTCCTTCCGCGCTTCGGTTTCTTGGCTGCGTCCTTTATGGCCGCGGTGTCTACGCCGTAGTGCTCGCGGATCCCTTTGGACACCCAGCCGGGGCCTCTGCTCGTGAAGTCTGATACCGTTCGCTTTATCGCCACTTCGCCTCCGTCCTTTAGTTTCTGGATCCTTTTCACTATGTCGCCCGCTCCAGAGTAGGAGACAGTAAAGCTGCCGCTTGTTCTCCGGGCCGGGCCTGTCCTGAATAGGTCGCTCATGGCCCGCCTCCTTTCCTTCGGAAACGGAAAAACCGCCCGGAGACTTGCAGTGTCTCCAGACGGTTTCCGCTGTCTTATAGTGTAGCACATGGGTTTATCCCTTTTTATCCCCCTTTTGTCCCCTTTTATCCCCTTTTGTCCCCTTTTATCCCCTCGCCCCGGAAACACTGATAAAATGGGCGCTTGCGGCCGTTTTCAGGCGGCATTTTGGGCCCCATTATTTTGTTAATAAAAATTTAATAATTATTTTGCCCGGTTTTCCACATTGTCCTCCTGCTGCCTGTGGACAAAAAACGCCCGCTTCCAGCCTGTTGTGGCTTTTAGCGGGCGCTGAAATATTTTTATTTCTGTGCGTATATTTTCGCCAGCGATTGCAAAGCAGAGCCGTGGATCTTAAATGTCCGCTTTAGGTACCGCTTTTCGTGTTCTTCGTAGTCCTCCATATCCCCGAACAGGGCAGCGCTTACTGCCCACCACCGTGCATGATCGAAGTATCGCATTTCAATGACGGTTTGTTCGTCCGGGTTTTTCATCTTTTCGATCAGCAGCTCCAGCTCCATGCGCTCGTCGTATTCTTCCTGCTGCATGTCACGGATCGCTTGAATAAGCTCGTCCTTCTGTACGACCTGCCTTTCCGTTTTGCTGGATCCGTCTCCGCCGCCTCCCGGCATACCGGAGAGGTTCGGGCTGGAAGGTGAGCCCATGACGGACTCCAGATACACGAGCCGCTCGATCTTATTCTCGATCCGGCGCTGGAAGGTCGCATAGTGCTGCAGCTTCTCCTTTATTGCGTCGGTTTTCTTCGGCCGCTTTCCTCCCGCCGCCTGTTTTTTGTGCCCCATGGGCCCCGCCTCCTTTCAGTCTCATTTACTCAAATATCCCCTCGAACACCTCGCGGGGCTGCTCGGATCCTTTCCTTATGAGCCGGATCCCGGTTGTTTTCCCGGTGGTTCTTATGTAGCGCCTCACGATCGTGTCCACAAATGCGGGCTCCATTTCCATGAGGAACGCCTGCTGCCCGACGCTCTCTGCCGCGATCAACGTCGTGCCGGATCCTCCGAAGGTGTCGAGGACGCCCTCGGCCCACTGGGTATTGTCCAGCAGCTTCTCCAGTATTTCGACGGGTTTCTGCGTCGGGTGCAGTTCATTCCCGGAGCGTGTGGCCTCCAGTACGTTGCCGTAGCCTTTGTGATTATCCCACTTCGGCTTTGTGCGGTGTGCAAACATGATGAGCTCATGCTGCGCCCTCCAGCCGTTACCCATGCCGGGGCTTTGCTTATTCCACACAATCATATTTCTGACGCCCAGCCCGGAGCCTTCCACGAGGTCAAAGAGATAGATCCACATTCTCCAGTCCGTGAAGATATACGCCACTTTTATGTCCGTGGCTCCGAGGACGTTCTTCATTAGCACCTGATAGCCTCTGGTTGATAGATTGTCGGAGCTGATCGTCGGAGTTGTAAATCCGCCCTTTCCGTCGGACTGTTTGCTTCCAATGCTTCCGGTTACTCTGCCGGACTCCTGAAAGCCGCCGGAGCAGTAGGGTGGATCGGTGAGCAGGATCTCCGGGTGGGCTCCGTCAAGCAGCAGCTCCCGATCCTGTTCGTTCGTGGCGTCTCCGCAGACAACGCGGTGGCGGCCGAGGATCCAGAGGTCGCCTTCTGAGATATGACGGCCTCTGCCTCCGGTGTTTCCGGTATGTCGTCCGGTTCGTTGAGGTCATTGTGAAGGGCTTCGGACAGGGCAGTGACGAGGCTTTCCACCTCGTCCTCTGTGTAGCCTGTCAGCTCCATGGGGATCTCCCCGGTGTCTATATCTGCGAAAATGTCAGCCAGCAGCTTATTGTCCGTCTCTGCCAGCTCTGCGATCCGGTTGTCGGCCACCAGATCAGCGTATTCCTCCGCTTCGTTGGTGTAGTTCTGGTAGTCTACGGGTGCCTGCTTCATACCTTCCAGAAGGGCAGCAGAGAGGCGTCCGTGTCCTTTTACGATAAAGCCGGAGCGTTTGCTGACTGTGATCGGCTGTCTCCACCCGGTTTGCCGGATAATGCGGCCGAGTAGCTGGATCTGGGCGTCCGGGTGCTGGTTCGGGTTCTTCGGATTAGGTACCAGCGTTGCAACGTCCACTATTTTGTCATGGGCGCAGAATACCGGCACGCCGTCAGCGTATGCTTTCGGCTCTGCCTCTGTTTTATAGTCCATTTATTTGCCCTCCTGCCTTCCGGCGCTTCCTGCCGCTTCCATGATCCTGCCGCGGAGCTGCCGGTCTGTCTCTCCAGCCTCGCGCTGGATCCCGTACTCTTTGGCGAGCAGCTCCAGAGCCCGTCCTCCTGCCGCCTGTGGTGTCCATGCCCCGATCGCTTTTGCCTGCCGGATAATGCGACGGTCTGCGGCTTTGCGGCGGCGCTTTCTCTTTATGTGGGCGATCAGGATAATGAGGGCAGCCACTCCGCAGATCAGGCACATAAGCACGAGTGGGAGCCAAAACAGGCCGAGGGCTACGCCGATCCAGCTTATTCTTACCACGCCGAGCAGTTTCAGGAATATGAGAACGATCCAGAGCAGGAAAGAGGCGAGAGCGTACAAAATCCACACGCCGATCGGGTTGTTATCTTCGTGCATTTCTTTTCGCCCTCCTTCTTTGCTCCCGGTTCCCGCCGGGCTTTCTCCTGTTTCTGGGATAGTCTGACAAAAATCCCGCTTTTATGGCGCACTCCGTACAAAGATAGGTGACGTCCTGCGCCTCTTTGAGCTTGTCGGCTGCGGGCATTTTCCAGCACTTCTGGCCGCAGAGGGGGCAGTCGATCAGTTCCCAGTCCGGGTGTTTTTTCTTGGTGTCTCCGTTCAGGTTCTTGTCGAGCGGCAGGCAGAGGATCCCGCCCTTGTCGCTGTATTTTCTGGGTGTGAGATCAAAGCCGCGGGCCCGGAGTTCCTCGCGGGTTTCGTTCCTGACTTCCTCCTGCAAAACTTCCACGACGTCCACCTGCTCCAGCGTCAGGCAAAAGGCCCCTTGTGGCTCCCACTTCTTTGCTTTCCATTCTTCGGCGAAGCCTTCGAGCTTTTCATGCTCGCACATGCCCGCCAGTGTCTCCGTGGTGAACATGGTTTCCATGACTGCCTCGTCGTCCGGCTCGTCCCAGCCGTAGAGGTGCCAGCTTTCCCGGTTGTCGTAGTCCCACTGGGAGAAGTAGAGCGTGTGGCCGTCGATCGGCCAGCCGGTGCCTTTTACGGTTCCTTTTATGATTTTCGGTCTATATTGCACGGTGTTGTCCTCCTTATACTTGTACTGGGAGGGCCGGAGCCCTCCCTCTGGTTTTTGGTGATATGCGGGGCTTATGCGATTATGGTTATCTGCTCCCGGTTGGAATGTCGGCCAGCGCGTCCATAAGATAACTCTTTACATTGTCAACGGCCACCGCCTCCCAGCGCCCGCCATCGGCCGATACCAGCTTAAAGGCAGGAGCGCCGCCTCTGCCTTCGGTGATCCGAAAAACAAACTCACTTTCCGGCTGCTCTACCTCCAGAAATGTGCGGTAGGGGATAAGTCTCACCGGGTTGGGGATAATGGCGTTTTCTTTCTTCGTGACGCCGGTTTTCATTACAACTTGCTGGCTGATCCCGTCGTCCGAGAATGTGGCCTCCTGTGTGCTCACGATATTGCTCGCCACCTTCGTGACGTCCTCCCGTTCCTCGCCGGGAGCGAAACACGCCTGCATAGATACGAGGAAAGACTCCTGATCGTACTCCCGGCCATATTCAAAGCGGGGCAGCAGGGCGTTGACCTCAAAGAGCGTCTCGCGATCCCGCTCCGGTAGCAGGCCAGAGTAAAGCAGCACTTTGGTGGCGCTTACTACCTGAATAATCATGCGATCCCGCAGTTCCTCCCGGCTTTCCTTTATGTAGTCCACCAGAGAGGTGAGCGTGGTCGCCCGGATCGGCTCCGCTTTGTCTGCCTCGTCGTACCGTTTGAGAGATTTCGTGCAGTACGTCCGGCCGTTGATCTCTATGGTTTCCGGTTTCTCAGCCTTCACGGCCAGATCTGTGATAAATGCTATCGCTTCTTTAATTCCTTCCATGGTCTTGTCCTCCTTTTCTTATGCCTGCGCCGCGGCGCGTTCCATTACTACGATTTTGCCGTCGTTTTTCGGTTGTTCTTCGGTCTGTCCGTCGGTTGTCCGTCGGTCGTCCTCCGGTTCATATATTTCCCCAGTTACCGGATCGAAGTCCTTACCGGGTATCAGGCGACCTGCTGCCTCCGGATCCGGATCCGCCTCTGCCTGCTGCCGCGGTTCTGGTTTCCTTCGTCTCATATCAATAGGAGCGCCGGTTGGAATGTCCTGCTCCCGCTCGGCCTCTGCCTGAGCTTCCTCCTGCTGCCCGGCGGGCTCCTTCGGCTGTGGATCTTCCTCTGCGAAGTCGGAGAGGTTCATCTGCCCGCGGATCTGCCCGTCATACTCGGCGATCTCGATCTGCCCGGTTCTCATATTGACGCCCATCACCATTTGAGTGTCGATTGCCTCCGTAGCTGCGAGCTTGGTCGTGACGGAGATCTGGGTATTGATTACTTGACGGCTCTTGTTCGGCGCGAATTTTATCGCTATGTTGATCTGTCTCTTGGTGGTGGCTTCGGTGTTCGGGTTCTGAATGTTCTCAGCCACCTGCATGAGTGCCTCGTTGAGCTTCTCAGCGAAGGCTCCGCCTGCCAGTCGTTCGAGGTTGATCTGGCTTTGTACTTTCCGCTTTGCCATGGTGTTGTCCTCCTTAAAAAATGGTATTTGCTGCGATTATCAGGAACACGATCGCGACAAAGGCGGTCGTGATATGTCCGCGCTTTCTGTCACTGATCGGCGGCTTCGGTTCGCCTACGATAAAGAGCAGGCACACAAAAGCCAGAACGCCCAGCAGAATGTTAAGGGCTATCATGTTCTACCTCCTTCCTGCGCCATACCGCTTCGGTGGCCGTGGAGTGTGTGGAGCGTCTACGCCCGCAGGTTTCCACCACGCCCATGTCTTTGAGCTCTGAGAGTCTGGGCGCTACATAGTTGCGGTTGTAGTAGTGGATCCGGCCCGCTTTCACCAGCTCGTCCGTGATTTCGCTCACGGTCATGCTCCTGCTGCCGAGCGTTTCAAGGATCAGGCGGCTGCGTTCCTTTGCTTTGGGGATAACGGCGTCATAGCTCGCCCGCCGGGTTTCCTTTGTGGTTTGGTTTGTTCCCATGAAATACCTCCTTTTCTGCCTTCCATACGATAGCAGAGCGCCCCGTCACGCTGCAATCACGCTTTCCGGCGTTTCTTATCAGTCCAGCCGCCTGCGCTTTGGTTAGGATCGGGCCCACGTCGCTGCGGCTTACCTGCTGCCCCCTGTCTGACAGAGTGGCGGCGATCTCGTTCGCGGTCATGTCCCTGTCCTTTATTAAATCCAGCACCATGTCCCGGAGGCTCTGGGCCATGTCCTTGCTGCGCCAGATCACGACGGCCGAAGGGAAGGGAGCGGAACACGGCCGCCCTTTGGCGTCTTTGGTCGGGTTCCCGTCCTCGTCCGTGAATGTGAGCCTCCCGCGGATAAAGCGCACCTCGTCGGCTTTTCCGTGGAATATGTAGTCGTGGAAGTAGGACGTGTCTGTGCGGGCCGGTATGAGCATTACCACGAGAGTGCCGGGTTTCTTGCTTTCCTCGTAGCCCTTCCGCACCCAGTCTGTGATCTGGCGGCCATAGGGTGGATTACAGAACACACGACACCCCCCCCAGTCCGCTTTCAGGCCGTCGTCGGCCGGTGTGAAATATCTCGCGCACTTGGCGCTTTTATCGGTGGCGGCCGGATCGAGGTTAAAATGAAACTCCTGATCCAGCTCGCTGAAAAAGTCGGCCGGAGTACACCAGCCCATGTTTTTGCTGCTTAATAGTGCTCCGTTCATGTCTGCGCTCCTTTCTTATGCCTTCACGGCCGCCATGTGTACCGCCGGGCCGCGTTGTGTCTCTGTTGCCTCTGCCAGCGTGAGGATCGGGCAGCCTTCGCCCAGATTTCTGCACATGTTCCGGGTGGTTTCCTTATCCATGTAGGCCCGGATCGGTTCGCCGGTTTCCCGGTTTTTCAGGATCCGGCTCATAGCGCTGCAGCACGCTTTCCCTTTATGCTCCCCGAAAAGCTGGATCCCGCTGCACTCATGGCACCACTTTCTTTCAAAGTTCATACTGTTTCCTCCTGCTCCCCATATTCCAGCTCTATGCCCTCCAGCAGTTTGAGCACTCCGGCGATATACTGCACCCGGAAGGGTTCGAGCTCTGCCTTGTTCATGTGTTTATGTCCGTATAGTTTCCGCATATCCCGCCACACGCCCCACGGCACCCGGTAGAAGTCCTGAAGCTCAACGCTCACAAGGATAAAGGCTGCGGCTCCGAGTCGGTCGTGTTCTTCGAGGCTGCTCAGCTGCTCCGGTGTCAGTCGGTTGTAGTCGATCCGGTCGCTGTCCGTGTGCTTTGCCTCAAATACTACGGCCCGGCCGCCGGTGAGGGTTCCCTTAAAATCCGGTTGTCCCGCTTTGGTATAGCAGGCGAGAAACTGCCCCTGCCGGTTCGGCGGTCTGAGCGGTCGCATGGGCTCCGGCGTCTTTTCAATAAAAGCCACGCCCTTGTCCTTATACCAGCTGAGGCTTGCGGCGATCATGTTCTCGAAGTGCTCGCCCGCTCGCTTACTCTGGAGGCCCCGCTGGCTGCGCTGGACGTTTGAGAGGGCAGCGGCAGCAGTCGGATCCGGATAGCCCTCTGCATTTTTCCCCGGCACATAGTCCCAGCTCACGCCTCAGCCTCCACGGTGATGTCGTGGCCGCGGTTTCGTCTGAGCTCTGCTGCCAGCTCGACGATCACCTCTCCGCTGATCCGCACGGTGGTGGACTCAAAGGCGGCGACTCCGTTTATTACTCCGGTGTGGGTAGGAAGGACAAGAAGGGCGTCGCCCAGCTCTTTGTCCTCCTGCCGGTTTTCCTCCTGCTCCCGGAGGCGGTAGAGATCGGCGGCGTCTTTTACCGGGATCCCGTGCTCTTTGGCGTAGGCGATTTCCTTTTTCATGCCTTCGCTCGGATTGTTTATGCCGTACACCCATAGCTCGTCGCACATGTCCAGCAGCGCGATCCCCAGCTCCATGCCCGCCTCCCGCTCCTGCGGTATGGTGTCGTCAAGAAACTGGGTGCAGTAGACATGAGGCGCGATCGGTATCACGTCCGGCCAGAGTTCCACCGCCTCCCGGCAGTAGCCCTGTGCCTTTTGTATGTTCTTTTCAATGTCCCCGCGGAGAGGGGAGCAGATATATATAAGCCTGTTTCTCATGGTTTGGCTCCTTTCTGGCAGCAGGCGTCAAGCCTCTGCCTGATAATTTCGCAATAGTCCGGGTTGATCTCTATCCCGATAAAGTCCCGTCCCTCCTGCGCGGCTACGGCCCCAGTGGTACCGCTTCCGGCGAAGGGATCCAGAACAGTGTCGCCGGGCCTGCTGCCCGCTAATATGCACGGCCTCACGAGTTCCTCCGGGTATGTGGCGAAGTGTGCGCCCTTATACGGCCGGGTGGCTACTGTCCAAACGCTGCGCCGGTTTCTTTTCCCGCTTTCGTTGGGAGCGAGCCCGTGGCTTTCCCGCTTTCGTTGGGAGCGAGCCCGTGGCTTTCCCGCTTCACGGAGGCACTATTGTTTTGCGCCCGGTCGTGGGTGTATGCACCGCCGCCCCTAAACGTCCGGGAGTTTCCGCGCCTTCTGGCGTTTGGTTTTCCCGTTCCGGCGCTTCCGGCTGGCGCAGCATTATAAAATCCCACGGCTGGCTCTTTCACTGCCTCGGCGTCGTAGTAGTAGCGGGAGCTTTTGCTCAGAAGAAAGATGTACTCATGTGCCCGTGTTGGCCTGTCTTTTGCGCTTTCCGGCATGGCGTTGGGTTTCTGCCAGATAATGTCCGAACGGAGATACCAGCCGTCCGATCGGAGGGCGAAGGCCAGCAGCCACGGGATCCCGTTAAGGTTTTTCTGCGTGTAGCTGTCCCCGATATTCACCCAGAGGGTGCCGTCGTCATTCAGGACTCTGCGTACTTCCCGGAAGATCCTCGCGAGGTTTTCAATGTATTGATCCGGCGTATCTTCGAGGCCGATCTGTCCGTCTGCGCCGTAGTCCCTCAGCCCATAGTAGGGCGGCGAGGTTATGCAGGTGCGGCAGCAGGAGTCCGGGAGCGTTCTCAGTGCCTCCAGCGCGTCGGAGTTTATGATCTTGTTCATGTGTCGCTCACCTCCCCAGCTTCCAGCGCCAGCGGATCCGCGGCAGCCAGAGCCTCCCGGCGGTTCCAGCCAGAAAGAGAGGCGTAATACTGTTCGCGCTTCCTTCGGTCGCTTTCCCGGTCTGCGAGCTTTTTCTGCCCTTTGTCCGGCAGAGAGGCGGCCACGGCGTCGATCTGCGTTGTCAGCTCTCCCGGTGTCATGTCTCTGGCCTTTTCCCGCTCGTACATGGGCGTGTACTGCTGCATGAAGGCCACCCGATCCATGCCGGGCTTGCCGCCTCCCCAGTGTCCCCGGTGCATTTCCCAGAGGTTGTTCCAGCCGATCGACTCCACGGCGCGGGCCACGAGAGGCGGGAGCTGCTGCTTTAGATCCCCGTGGTTAAATTCACCGACGGAGTAGAGCAGATCGCTGACTGCGAGCCATGCCTGATCCGGCGCTATGAGATCCGGGTGCGCGATCTCCAGAAGGATTTCCCGGAGCTCTGCCACACTGGGCGGCCACTTGCTTGTCGCTATGTGCTTTTTGACGGCCAGCGCCACCAGAGGGGCGTCCACGTCCTCAAACATCATAGCCCAGAGGCTCACGGTGGCCTTTACGCTGTCAGCGTCCCTGAATTTGTCATAGTTCGGGTAGGCGGTAACGACGATCGCCACAAGCTGAGCTGCGTCCTTTTTCGTCATAAGCTGCCGCCTCCTTCCTCGTCTGCGATAATACCGGCCAGCACGTCCATGGTGTTGACTCGTCCGGGGCGATCCGGCTGCGCTTGTGGCCTTCCGGGTGCCTGCTGCCGGTTGTCGGCGTATTTGCCTTCGAGTACCTTCGCCATGTTCCCGGAGTTCATCAGCCAGTTAAAGTCAGCCGTCCAGTTCCGGTCATTCCTGCCTTTCAGGAAGGGGGAGGCTTCGGCTTTCTCGAATAGCTCCCGGAAGATACTCAGGTCTTGCCCGTATTCCTTCCAGCGGGCAGCGATCGCCTTTTTCCGGTTTGCGCTGATTTTTCTCAAAACCGGGTAGCTTGTGCAGATTTCGTGATACATGTCAACGATCTGCTGGAAGGGAGTCGGCCCCGCAGACAAAACGCTGTCAAGCGTTTCACTTTCTTTCTCTGGTGTAGTCTGGTCTGGTGTAGTCTGGTCTACTCTGCCTGCGGTTTCTCTCTGGCTGTTTCCCGGTTTGCCCGCTGGCTGTCCTTCGGTCTGTCCGTCGGTCGTCCTGCGGTCGGCGGCAGCAGCAGCGCGGCGTCTCCGGGATCTTTGTTTCTCTGCTTCCCGCTGGTCGATCAGCTTACCCGCGTACTCGTACCAGTCGTGGATCTCCAGCGTTCCGTCCTCGGTTATGTCCAGAAAACCGGCGCTTTTCATGGCTTCCACGAAGGTGTCCGGCTCCTTGTTCCATTGAGCCGCTCGCGCTATATTCCTGTTGCTGATCCCTTCCAGCGAGCCGCTGGGTGCATTGTCCAGCGCCCAGAGCCAGAAGGAAGTTAAAAGGCCCAGCATGTGAGGCGGTTCGATCTCCAGCTCGTCGGCAGCCGCCAGCAGCTTCCTGTGATCTTTAAGTTGTTGGTGGACTTGGATCCATGCCACTGTGAGCACCTCCTTTCACGGTCGCCTTTCGGCTTGTTTCTGTATGTTCTCCGGTCTGTCCGGCGGTCGTCCTCCGGTCAGTTAAACGGGAGTTCGTCGTCCACACCGTCCGGGATTGACATGAAGCCGTCCCCGGCGTCTGTCTGCTGTGCGTTGCCATTTGTACCGCCTCCCTCGTAGTTGCTGTCTGCAAAGTAGATCCGGGAGGCTGTAACCTCTACCGCTTTGCGGTGTTTCCCGTCATTGTCCTGCCATTTCCTCGTCGTGATCCGTCCCTCGACGACTACCTGCCGCCCTTTGGTGAGGTACTTCCCGCAAAAATCGGCCCATTTATCCCAGCAGACGACGGGGATATAGTCGGGAGGGGTGTCCTTCTTTTTACTCGGCACCGGCACGGCCAGATCGAAGCGTGCTACCGGGGTGCCTCCGGTGGTGTATCTGATTTCCGGCTCCTGAGCCAGACGGCCTAAAAGGCCCACATGGTTAAACATTTTAGTTTCCTCCTTGTCCTTGCCTTCTTGCTGCGTCCAGTGAGTTGCAGATCTCGTCATACTGCGCCCGCGTCAGCAGGTGGGGATCCTGTTGTCCGTATTTCTGCCGGATCCGGTCGTCGATCTGCTGCTGGGTGTAGCCCACGTCCTCGCCCTTCCGGTACATGCGGGAGAGCTGGGCGTCGGTGAGCGGTTTCTGAGCCCCTGTGTGCCCGTTTGAGGCGGGTTTTCCTGTCTGTTGGGTATTTCTACCCGCCGGGCTGTTCTGAGGCGTTGTGCCCTGATTTTGAGCCGGTGGCTGTGCCTGCTGAGCCTGCGCTGCTCCCGTGAGGTTTTTCATGTCCGGATCGTCCTCTCCTTGGTCGATCCCGAACTTCTCAAAAAGGTAGTATTTCAGGCAGTAGGTCAGAGCGCTGCCTTTGGCCTTGTCCGGGCCGCCGTCGTTGGTTCCGATCGCGTGGAGTGTAACCTCCAGAATGTCCTCTGGGTTGTCCGCATTTGTCCAGCGGATCGTGAGATCTTCCTCATACACCCAGACAGTGCGCTGGACGCCGCGCTCGTTCATGGTGTAATGGTGATAGTAAAGGGGATCGCCTTCCGGCGTGTGCCGGGTGGCGGTTTCGGCCACAATGTCAAAGTTGACGCCATGCTCATTCATGGCCGGAGTGAGCAGCCGGTACACGTCGCTGATCTTTGCAAACTTATACTCGACGCCTTCCGAGTGCTTCGCTTTTACAATGGCCGGGATCGCCTCCCGGAGCTTGATAAACTTCTGTTGCAGAGTGAGAGCCTTCGGCCGGGGCGTTTTCTTTGCCGTCGCCTTAGTGGCCGCCGGTTTCGTTTCCGCTGCTTCCTGCGTCATGGTCTGCCTCCTTGAAAAATTTGTGATTGTTGATTGTCATTACATACGCCTGCGACTCGTGCCACTCGCTGTCGGTCAGGGCGGGAGCATAAAAGTATTTGATCGGCTCCGTTGTCGCCACATGCCCGAAGTCAAACACGGCCGCCACGGCTTCCAGAGCCTCGTCTGAGGGCTCCGGGCGTCTTTTGCTATACGAGTACATGCCGAGGACTTCGTGCGGCCGCATGTCGGTGTCCTCGCATGTCTGGAGTATGCACTGGGCCACGGCCACCTTACCGGCGAAGGGTTCGCCGTCGGCCTCTGCCGTTAGTACCTGCGCGATCTCCAGCCTCTCGTCGTCGGTCAGCTCGTAGCGCTTTTCAAATCCAGCCTCCGACGCCCACGCCGCTGTGAGCTGTTCCATGTCTACCGCGTAGCCTTCGCCGTATTTGAAAATATAGCCTTCCGGCTCCACGGCTGCCTCTGCGGCTCTGGTTTCTGCGGCTGCTTCGGTATCGCTGCCGCGGTTAAGTAAATGCGACACGCCCCATACTGTGAAGGCTGCCGCTCCGAGGATCAGGAGCGCCGCCCCGATCCGGGCCCAGTTATAACGCTTGCAAATTTTCCGCAGGCGGTATAAAATAGGCTTAGACTTTCGGCCATTTCTGGCCGGGTTTCTGGAGCGTGTACCCTGTTGCTTGGTAGGTTGAGGGTAGGCGCTCCTTTTGCTTTGTGCGTACATGTTTACCTCCTTCTTTTCACTCGTGCGGGTAGAGTGTAGCGCGGCGACTGCATATAATCGTTAAAATGCTGCGGCCAGTAGGTCACACGCGGGAGCCGGTCGCCGGTGACTCCATACTTCGGGTTATATCCGAACACATTGACATAGCTCAGCAGGTCGGCCCGCTCGTTGTCCATGGCCTTGCACACTTCCAGCAGAGCCTCCACGTCGTCGATCGCCCGGTGCGAGTTCTTCGCTTTGTCCTCCAGCTTATAGGCGGCGATCGCGTTCGCCAGCTTATGCGGGTATGCCCGGCGGTCTTTGTAAACGGTGAGGCTGTCCAGATAGTCGCAGGGGCTCAATATGTCGCCGCTTTCCGAAAACTCTGTGAAGCGTTTTAGCATTTCGCAGGCAAACAGGAGATCAAACTGTGCATTGTGAGCCACAAGCAGCGTCCGGCCGCTGTAAATCATATTTGCGAAGGCTGCCGCAGCGTTTCCCTCTGGTATGCCTTCGGCTGCGAGCCTTTCGTCGGTGATCCCGGTCAGCTCCACGATCTTGTCCGGGATCCTTTCGCCTTCCGGCAGCTTTATGAACATGTCGGCCCGGTCAGTTTCTATGAAGGATCCGTCCGCTGCCTTCTCGATCCGGATCGCTGCCAGCTCAATGATCCGGCAGCTTTTTGCGTCGAGGCCGGTCGTCTCCGTGTCAAAGAACACGGCCGCCTCGTACCTTTGGAATATGTCGCGGAGGTTATTCATGGTCGCCCTCCTTTTTGATCGTGATCGAGGTTGTCATGGCGAGCTTTGTCTGCTCGAACGCCTGCCTCATGGCGTTGGTCGATATGTTAAGCTGTGCCAATATTGAGGCAAGAGCCACGGCTTCTTTGAGTTCGTCCTCTGTCGCGGTATAGGCTGCAATAGCAAGTTTTTCGCGATCGACACCCTCAGCTGATTTGTAAATCTCCGTCAGTTCTCTGGCGATAACAAAGCGGATCATGTCTGCCAGTGTCTCAGGGAATATGGTGGGAAGCCCCAGCAGAGACTCTGCGGAAGGTGAACGCCGGGCCTTTTTATCCGGTGTGCCGCTCATGCTGGTGGGATCGTCGTCCAGATGATCCAGATCTCCAGAGTCTCCAGAGTACCGGACTAAAGCGGAGCGGAAGCCGATGTTCGGGTTGGAGTCGGAGCGGGAGTAGCCGCCGTCGAGGCAGAACACGCCCGCGCTCGCGCCGCAGTCCCAGCTGCCCCCGCGATACACGCAGCGTTCGCCGTCGGTGTCCAGCCAGAAATATTCCTCGCTTTCATAGTTGGGTGCGGGATAGAGGCCGAGCTCGATCAGCTTGTCCGGCACTTCCATGTCTGTGCGCTCGTGGAGGTCGCAGAAGGGAACGCCGTCGTAGTCCTTCCCCTCTGGAGCGGTTGGCTGCAGCACGATCTCGCCGTCTTTTACGTTGTAGTAAACCGGATCCCCGTCTGGCGTATAGATTGCCGTCCACTCCTTTGAGTCTGGAGACTGATCCGCGCCTGCTGCCGCTTCGTTGTTCGGTATGATCTGCACCTGCCCGTCAAGGAAGCGGACGCCTCCGACATGCTCCCAGACGTTCCCCGCCATGTCAGCCACACCTTCCGCTGTCCGGTCGTGGTTCCACTCGATCGGGCCGGAGCCTGCCAGTGTTTTTCCATAGCTGTCTTTGTATGTAGTGCCCGTCTGCTCCGGGTGGCTGTGGCTTTTGCCGCTGCTGGTATTTCCGGTCGGCACGGTGTCGTTCTCCCAGCTCTGGTGGCTCAGCGCCGCCCACTCGTCGTTAGTGATAAGGTGCCAGCCGGGGCCCTTTGCCTCGCAGAGCCGGATCGCCTCGTCGTGATTGACATTGACGGCCGGAGGCATGAAGGGGAGAGAGTAGGGCCTGCCGTCGATCATGGTGTTGGGGTACTTGCTGATCGCGTACTCCTTCACCTTCCTGCCCTTTAATGCGTCCGGGAGCTTTAGCTCGTCCGGCGTAAATACCACCAGAATGTCCGGGCGGCCCCGGTCGTCAAAAAATAACCTCGTTTCTCATGTGTTGCTCCTTTCTATGCGTTTCCATTTGCTCCTACACCGCGGGCAGCAGTAGCCGTACCACGGTAGGACTAAATCTTTGCTTACATTCCATTCCAGCCCGCACTCGCCGCATACCTCATAGCGTGCCCCTATGCGCCGGGCATGAGTACGGGCTCGCGCCGGTTTCCGGTTGCCAGTTTTCCGGCGCTCTGTGCTGCCGGATCCGGTTCCTGCTGCCTGTCTTTGCAGTCGCAGTGTTCGCCGTGGTCTAAATGTGCTCCGCACTTCGGGCACTCATAGTATGGCTTGCTCACGTTATCACCTCCAAAGGATCGGGCGCAGCTCTGAGGCTCTCAATGAGCTGCTGCATGAGCCGCTTCCGGTATTTTTTACGCACGCAGTACTTTTTGGCGTGCTTGTATAGGTGCCACCATTTCGGGTGGGTGTTTACTGAGTAGAGCATGGCGTCCATGAATTTGCTCAGCGACTCGGCCGCGTTTTTCGCAAACTCCCCGGCCGCCTGAATAGCCCAGTCTATAAACTCCCGCGCCTTTTTGACGGCGTAGTCGATCGCAGGTTGAACGGCCTTTACTACTTCCTGAGCGATCGCCTTTGCCTGATCCGGGCCGATCGCCAGAGTCAGCTCCATGGTTTCCTTCGGCTCTGCCGGTTCCGTTTCCTGATTGTCCGGTATCGCGGTTGAGTCGCTCAGCAGATTGTAGCCATTTTCATAATGCCAGCGGATCCCGGCCGCGAGTTCGAGCATGTTCATATCTTCGCCGAAGTGGCCGCAGTAGTAGCCGTTCAGCATGACAGCGTTCGGATCTGTACTTAAAACCTCGCGAACCTTTTCCAGATCGTCCGGCTCGAAGGTTTCCGTGTCCGGATCCAGCCATGCAGCGTACCCGTGCCAGCTGCGCCCGATTTTCCATATAATCACCCACGCGATCCCGTCCCGGATCTCGTCGGAAAACTCTTTTGCTACTTCATTGAGTGCTGCCATGCCTCTGCCTCCTTCCTGATATGCACAACGGTTACAATGTCCTCAACTTCGTGTTGCGTGATGTATGTGTCGTCTGGGCTCAGTCCGATGAAGTTCAGCAGCGGATCGAAGCCATCGAGCATAAGGCTGGTGACTGCTACCGCGTTGAGCCGGTAAACGGTTATTTCTACAATGCAAGGGCGGTCGTCTGCTTCCAGTACCGCCGGGAATGACGCGCGGCTCAAAAGGGCGGCGTCATATCTAAAGTCCTTTTTCATGTCTGTGTTTTCCTTTCTGCGACGTCACACCTTCACGGCTTCGGCAAGATCCGAGTGATCGGCTTCGTCGGCTTTCCTTCCGCGCCTTTTGAAGTTCTCCGTAAGGCGGCGCTGGGCCAGTGTGGCGCTATACTCTCGCCGCATGTTCCGATCGAGCCCTCCGGTTTCGCCTCTTTTCAGTTCCTTGTAGACAGTGGCTACATGGACGCCGATCTGGTCGGCTATGTCCTGAACGCGGTCACCTTCCAGATAGAGGTCCAGCGTCTGCCGGTCTGCCAGTGTTAAATATCTGTATCCGCTCACATTTTCACCTCCTTTGCGGGGCCCTTGCCGCACCCGGCCACTTTGTAAAATCTGCGTTGTTGGGCGTGCGCTTCTCAACCGGCTTTCACGCGATCCGGCGGGTGCTTTTTGTCGGGAGGCCCGAACCGTATCAGCTTTCACCTTAAAAGCTGCAAACCTGTTGAACGACATGGAGCCTTTTAGAGCGTTGCTGCTCTCCACCGCTTCCGGGTTTTCACCTTAAAAGCCCGGCAAAACCTGTCAACCTACACCGCACAATACAGACTTTATAAAGTGGCCGTGTATGGCCTTTTTCTCTGTTTCTGGGTAAAAAAATAATGCGTCGGGAGGCTTTCGCTTCCTTTCGCATTTAATGTTACATTTTTCAGACGGGATGCAATAGCGGAAACCCGATTGACGAAAATATTTTGCTATACTGTGCAGGATGTCATATATTTTGGAAGGGGCCATTTTCAAATGAAAAAATATCAAAAAAGTATTGATCCCGTAGTGCTGCTTGCAGTGATTGCAGTCATTTCGGCGGTAACCGGATTAAAAAATGCCAATGAGCTGCATACCAGCAGCAAGGAGATCAGTGACACAACGGTGGATCAGCTGATGCTGTTACATTGATGCAATCACATACCGGATGTGCGTATCCACGTCCAAGGACGAGCGCGATCAGCTGATGGAGCAGGTGGATCAGTACCGCACGGACATTCAGACGTCGATTGATTCCTATGAGGCGCTGACACAGACGCAGGAGGAAGCTGCGGCAATGGAGACGCTTCGGGAAAAGTTTGCCGATTACACCGAGGTCTATGACCGGATTGCAGACTTTATTTCCCGCGGGAATAAGGACAAGGCGAGACAGATCTGCAACACGGTGCTGGCGCCGACCAGTGAGAATGTGGACGGGGTGCTCACGGAGCTGGAAGGGTATATGGAAGCAAATGTGAATGCCGGCGTGGCGGAGCAGGAATCTGTATACAATAATTCACGGGCAGTCAGCGGTGTCACATTTGTACTTGTGCTGTTGTTCTTTGTCGTTGCGGTGATCGGATCGGTACGCAACGTTGTAAATCCGGTCAAGAGTGCGACGACACAGCTGAATGATATTTTAAAAGAGATCGAGTCCGGCAACGGGGATCTGACACGCAGAATCTCTTTGAAGAGTAAGGATGAGATCGGACAGCTTGCCGGCGGCATCAACGTGTTCTTAGAGACCCTGCAGCAGATTATGAGCCGTATTGTGATTGACTCCAGGGAGATGGGCGAGATCGTATCGCGCGTTTCGGGCAGTGTCGGCACAGCAAACTCCAATGCCTGCGATATTTCTGCCGTGATGGAGGAACTCTCGGCTACCATGCAGGAAGTGGCGTCTGCCGTCAACACGGTCAATACCAATGTGGCGCAGATCGGGCAGGATGTGAATGAGATTACAAAAGAATCACAGGATATGAACTCCTATGCGACCGAGATGCAGAGCCGCGCGGAGGATATGAAGGAGAAAGCGGTTGCCAACAAGGAGACGACCAGCCGGATGATTACGGATATCATCGAGACTTTAAAGGCTGCCATTGAGGAGAGCAAGAGTGTGGATCGCGTCAACGAGCTGACGGAGGAGATCTTAAGCGTATCCAGCCAGACGAACCTCCTTGCACTGAATGCTTCCATTGAGGCGGCGAGAGCAGGCGAAGCCGGAAAAGGATTTGCAGTTGTCGCGGATGAGATACGAAAGCTGGCGGATTCCACCAGAGAGACCGCGAACAATATTCAGTCCATCAACGCGCTGGTAACGCAGGCAGTGAATAAGCTCGCCAACAATTCCAACGCGATCGTCGAATACATCGACGGGACGATCATGCCGGATTATGACCGATTTGTAGAAAACGGTGTACAGTACCGGGATGATGCGGCGTATGTGAATACCACGATGGATCATTTTGAGGAGAAGGCGCGCAACCTGCAGCAGATCATGGAGAAGACGGTGGATTCCATCCGCGACATTTCCACGGCGATTGAGGAGAGTGCAAACAGTGTCGGAAATGCGGCGAGCAGCACGACGGTTCTGGTGTCCAATATCGACACCGTTCATTCGGAGATGGAGACGAATCAGAGCATCAGCGACCGCTTAAAGGGAGAAGCCGGACGATTTAAAAATGTATAATATTTTAGTACGTTAGTGCATTGACATGAATGTACAGTTTCTTATATAATGTGAGTTAAGTATATAAGAGACTGTACATTTTTTTTGTACATCGCATGTTACAAGAAGAAAGAGATAAGAGGATTATGAAGATGGAATTAGTGTATGCAAGTACGAGAGACGCACAGGAAAGAGTAACGGCATCGCAGGCGATTCTGCGTGGTCTGGCAAATGACGGAGGACTGTTTGTACCGACACAGATTCCGGCGCTGGATGTGCCGATGGAAGAGCTTGGCAAAATGTCCTATCAGGAGACAGCATATGAAGTCATGAAGCGTTTTCTGACGGATTTTACCGAGGAGGAGTTAAAGCACTGTATCAATTCCGCGTATGACAGCAAGTTCGACACAGAGGAGATCGCACCGCTTGTGGAGGCGGACGGCGCATATTACCTGGAACTGTTCCACGGTTCCACGATCGCTTTTAAGGATATGGCACTGTCCATTCTACCGTATCTGCTGACGACCGCTGCGAAGAAGGATCATGTAAAGAATGAGATCGTGATTCTGACTGCCACCTCGGGAGATACCGGAAAGGCAGCGCTGGCAGGATTTTCCGATGTTCCGGGAACGAAAATCATTGTATTCTATCCGAAGAACGGTGTAAGCCCGATCCAGGAGAAGCAGATGGTGACCCAGAAAGGTGACAATACGTTTGTTGTCGGCATTCACGGGAACTTTGACCAGGCGCAGACTGGCGTGAAGAAGATGTTCTCGGATGCGGCGCTGGCAAAAGAGATGGACGCTGCCGGATATCAGTTTTCCTCCGCGAATTCCATCAATATCGGAAGACTTGTACCGCAGATTGTATATTATGTCTACGCCTACGCGAAGCTCTATGCGAATGGCGTGATCGCAAAGGATGAGCCGGTGAATGTCGTTGTTCCTACCGGCAACTTCGGCAATATTCTGGCTGCATTTTATGCGAAAAATATGGGAATACCGATTGCCAAGCTGATTTGTGCGTCCAACGAGAACAAAGTTTTATATGATTTCTTCTCCACAGGCACATATGACAAGAACCGTGAGTTTATTCTGACCAGCTCTCCTTCCATGGATATTCTGATTTCCAGCAATCTGGAACGTCTCATCTACCGGATTGCGGGAAATGACGCCGAGAAGAATGCCGCGCTGATGAGAGAGCTGACGACCACCGGAAAATACGAGATCACGCCGGAGATGAGAGCACAGCTTAAGGATTTCTATGGCAATTACACAAGCGAGGCGGAGACGGCAGAGGTCATCCGTACACTTTATGAGAAGACAGGCTACGTGATCGATACACATACAGCTGTTGCTGCCGGCGAATATGGAAAATACAAAAAGGATACCGGCGATGTAGACACCAAGACCGTGATTGCGTCCACGGCAAGCCCGTTTAAGTTTACAAGAAGTGTGATGGATGCCATTGACCACAAGTACGACAGCATGTCCGATTTTGAACTGGTGGATGAGTTGAGCCGGATTGCGAACGTAGCCGTTCCGCAGGCGATTGAGGAGATCCGCAATGCGAAGGTGCTTCACGATACCGTGTGTGAAGTGGATGAGATGCCGCAGGTAGTAAAGAATTTCCTGAAAATCTAAGAATAAAAATGTGAAAGACATAAAAAGCTGCACGCCCCGCGTGTGCAGCTTTTTTTGATAAATCTTTTTTGATAAACTATTTTTCGGAACAGATTTCAAAGATGAAGTGAAGCGTTCCAAACGGGAATAAAACCGGCAGAAGATAAGTCTCATGCTCAAAGGTAAGCAGATCTTTTTCTTCTACAACCGGAGCCTCCAGTGACAGATTCATGGAGAACTCGTTTGACATATTGACACAGAACAGACCGTTGTGCAGATTGATAAAATCTTCTACAGAAGAACGCACATACTCATCAAATTCTGTAAAGTTTTCGTTGACATACTTGGATGCAAAAGCAATACATGTATTCTCTGGAATATCGAGATAAGTCCGGATGGAAAACGATCCGCTTACTTTCTGTGATACGCAGTAGTTGGTCGGGTATTCCTTGCAACTGCTCGGAGAAACCAGTGTGAAATCATCTCCGATAAACCGATAGAGATTATTGAACAAAAGCTGGAAAAAAGAGATTTCATACTTTGAGAGCGGACGCTCAGCGAGAATGAAAAAGTTCTCGATCATATGGCGGATGGCATCCTGATCTTCCTCGGAGTAACTGTAATCGTCCAGTTCGTTCTCTGACTGATAATCAATGATCAACTCCTGGAGCTGCTGATTATTGATGAGTCCTTCGTCCACAAGTGCCTGTCCGAGAAGAAGAAAATCCGGCTTCTGCTCTGCGAGAAGCTTAGTCACTTCCTCTTCTGTGAGATATCCCTCATGAATGGCGAGTTCACCAAAACGCTTGTCCTCGTGTGTCTGAAGAATGACGATACGGTCTACCTCGTTTGCGGTCATATATCCGGCATGAATGGCAAGAGTGCCAAGTTTGATCTTGGTTGAGGACTTCCGATGCATGGTCTCTAACAGCTGCTCCCTGGTAACGACACCGTGTGATAATAAGTAATTTCCGAAAAACTGAGCGTACATAGCTTATCTCCCTTCAAATCTTGAAGAAATAATGTGATGAATCTGTTCTGCATTCAGCGGCTTCTGGATAAAATCGTTAGCCCCGGCCTCAATGGCAGCTTTTAACTGTGTCTGTGTACCGACGGATGAAACGACAATAATATCAGCATCCTTATCATATGCCTTGATCTCGGTAATGGCAGCAATGCCGTCCTTTACAGGCATGACAATATCAAGGAAAACCAATTCAGGTGACTCTTTTTTGTAGAGGTCGATGGCGTCCTGTCCATTGGAAGCTTCCAGAAACACTGGAGTACCATATGTGGAAACAATATCCTTTAACTGCTTTCTTGCAAGTATGGAGTCGTCGCCAATGAGAATCTTAATGCCATTTAACATCATAATGCATCTCCTCTGTCATCATAATTATATTCGCTTCTATTTTTTACACTAACAAGAAAAATAGTTCAATGAATATATTGAATTTTGTAAGAAGAAGATAGATAATGTAAAAAAAATATGTCGAATCAGTCGACTGGAATGAGAGGATACAAGAATGGACGTAATGCTGATATTTGATGTGGTCATCGCCATTTTCGGGGTATATATGATGGGAGCAGCACTTAAGATGAAAAAAGACAGGGAAGATCAGCTCGGCGGTCATCACGGCGGAGGAGATTGCCAGATGCAGAAAAACGAAGGAGTTCATAACGTTTATTTACTGGAAAGAGGCAGTATTCGGCGCATTGATTATCGCTGTGGGTGTCCTTGGAATTATCAATGATAAAGTGGTATCGCTCGGTGCATTTAACGTGGTTGAACTTTTTAATCTTCCTGGCGGCATTTCTGTGGTTCCAGTCCCAGCTGCGCAAGGCAAGGGAACAGTTTTTATAAAAGATTCTCCGAATCATCAGATGGCATTCACAGGAACGTCACATTGCGACGATATGATGTCAAAAACAGGGAGGTATCTGCGTTATGAGAAGAATATTGGTAGTAGATGACGAAGAAAAAATCAGGGCGATTATAAGAAAATACGGAGAGTTCGAGGGGTACGACATTACCGAGGCAAAAGACGGCATGGAGGCGGTAAAGCTCTGCAGAGAGCAGGATTTTGACGTGATTATTCTCGATATTATGATGCCGGAGCTGGACGGCTTTTCAACCTGCCGGGAGATCCGCAAGACCAAAAACATTCCGGTGATCATGCTGTCGGCACGCGGAGAAGAGTATGATAAGATTCACGGATTTGAACTTGGAATTGACGACTATGTGGTGAAGCCCTTTTCTCCGAAGGAGCTGATGATGCGTGTAAAAGTGGTCATTGACCGCAACGGCGGAAGAGATTCTGCAAGCACGAACGGGCATGAGATTTTCCAGGCGGAGGGGCTTGTCATTGATTTTACCGGAAGGACTGTGACGGTGGATGGAAAGCGCGCCGAACTTTCTCCGAAAGAATACGACTTGCTGTTTTATCTGGTGCGGAACCGGAATATTGCACTGGAGCGTGAAAAGCTGATTACCGAGGTGTGGGGATATGATTATTACGGGGACGACCGTACGCTGGATACCCATATCAAGCTGCTGCGCAGCAGCCTTGGGGACTACCGCAAGTTCCTTGTCACGTTAAGAGGGGTGGGGTACCGGTTTGAAGCATGAAAAAATCAGTATCAAATGGAAAATCTTTTTTCTATCTTCTGGTGTTTACCGGAATCCTTTTTTTGACGGTGCTGTGGCTTGTGCAGATCTGTTATCTGGACAAGTTCTATAAGAAGATCAAGTCCCAGGAGGCACTGGAACTCACCTCGGAAGTGATTGAGGTCTTACAGAGCGATTCCCAGAACATTGAAGAACAGATCGATGCGCTGGCGGCGCAGAATAACATGATCGTGTTTGTCACGGATACGGACGGAAACACCATTTACAGCGCAGAATATATTCCAAATTCCAGGCTGTGCGAGATGCCGCAGGAGATGATACAGAAGCTGTACGAAGCTGCCAAAAGCAAGGGCGGTAGCACGAAGCTGGAATTTGAGGAGATGTCGGGAAGAATGATTTTCAGAATCCGCAGGACGTGATGAACCCGGATGCGGCAGCGGGTGCCACAGGAGCGGGAAACTCCCCGGATGCAGCCGATGTGACAGGAGCGGGAGCAGAAAATGCCCCAGGTGCAGCCAACGGCGCAGAGCAGGAGACTGCAGGAATGCCGGTGCAGAATGGCTTTATGCAGAACCACGGACAGGAACGGATTGAGAGCGTCATTTACGTGAACGTCGTCTCGATCGACGGAAGTGAGAGAATCCTGTTTGTGAACGCGCAGCTGACGCCGGTGGATGCGACGGTCAATACACTGCGTGCCGAACTGGTATGGATCACAGTCATCATGATTGTTCTCTCGCTCGGTATTGCACTTTTGATTTCAAGAAAAGTGTCACGTTCCCTCGGTCTGAATGCCTCCGCGAAGGAGATGGCAGGCGGCAATTTTGACGTTCATTTTGACGGAACCGATTACCGGGAGGTCGCGGAACTTTCCGATACCCTGAATATGACTGCGCGGGAACTTGGAAAGAGCGAGCGCCTGCGGCGGGAATTGATCGCCAATGTATCGCATGACCTGCGGACACCGCTCACGATGATCATTGCCTACGCAGAGGTCATGAGGGATCTGCCGGGGAAAATTCTCCGGAAAATGTGCAGGTGGTCATTGACGAGGCGGAGCGGCTGACCAATCTCGTCAATGATATGTTAGACATCTCAAGCTTCAGGCAGGCGTACTGGAAAAAAATGTCACGGTCTACAACCTGACCGAGAGTATTCAGTCTGTATTTGCACGGTATAATAAGTTAAAAGAGCAGGATGGTTATAAGATTGATTTCTCCTACGACCAGATGGTCATGGTGGAGGCGGACGAGTACAAAATCTTCCAGGTCATCTACAATCTGGTCAATAACGCAATCAATTACACCGGGGATGACAAACAGATCTGGGTGCGTCAGATTGTGCGGGAAGACGGATATGTGCGGATCGAAGTGACGGACAGCGGCGAGGGAATCGCTCCGGAGGCGCTTCCGTATGTGTGGGACCGCTACTATAAAGTGGACAAGACACACAAGCGGGCGGTCATGGGAACCGGACTCGGACTTTCGATCGTAAAAATATTCTGGAACTGCACGATGCACGCTACGGAGTAGAGAGTGAAGTGGGAAAAGGTTCTACCTTCTGGTTTGAACTGAAAGTATATCAGATTGTTTAAAGAGCTGCCCGCGGATTGACGGAGCGGGCAGGAGGAAGCATGTGGCAATATGCGAACTTAGAACTCCGGCTATAATGGCCGGCGGTTCTTCTGATCGTAAAATCCGGTGTTTCTAATCATACCGCGTTTGACATCCCTGATGATCCGTGTCTTTCAAGTTTGGAGCACTCCGCCGGATGAGTCCGCACGCCGCAGACAATTTTAGAGCTTTCGTGTGGCGCTTATACCGCTGCTGAACAAAACATAATCGCGCGAAGCCGATGTTTGAATTGGCATCTGCCATATTTTCAATAGCAGATGCCAACGAGTTTCGGTTCGCGCGATTTTATATTGTCTGTGAAGCAGCGGCATTAGCGCCACTAGGAAGGTCGCTCATTGTCTGCGGCGTGTCGGACACAGCCGGCGGAGTGTTCAAACGTGGCAAAGACACAGAATAAGATGTCAAACGCGGCATGAAAGAAACACTCGCATTTTCCTCTAAAGAAGAGCCCCGTCCATTACAGACGGAGTTCTCTCATCTCGCGTATTTTCCATAGTATTCCATTTTGTCCGCTCCGTCAGTCCGGGGCGGCTTTTTTAGAATGAGGTGTGCTGTGAAAATCAGACACGCTCATCCATCGGGACATAAATCTTATGCTCACCGACATTTTTTGTAGGCAGGACGCATGATCTTGCCGCCGCCTGCAACTCTCCAGACGGTGCGCACTCCATCCGGCGATTCGCGCGATGGCGAAAATCGGCGTGTAGAGTTCGACCGGAAGTCCGAGCATGCTGTAGGCGAATCCGCTGAAGAAGTCGACATTCGGGCTGACTCCTTTATAGATCTTGCGCTCGGCGGCAATGATCTGCGGGGCAAGACGTTCCACTGCCGTGTAGAGTGCGAATTCTTTTTTTCATAGCCCTTTTCTGCGGAGAGACGCTTTACGAATCCGCGGAAGATCTGTGCACGCGGATCGGACAGCGAATAGACCGCGTGTCCCATACCGTAGATCAGACCGGCGTGATCGAACGCTTCCTTGTGGAGCAGGGCAGTCAGGTAACGGCTGATCTCCTCCTCATCCGTCCAGTCCTTGAGATTGGCCTTCATATCGTCGAACATGCGCACCACCTTGATGTTGGCACCGCCGTGCTTGGGACCTTTGAGGGAACCTAACGATGCCGCAATAACGGAGTATGTATCGGTTCCGGAGGAAGATACCAGGTGGGTGGTAAAGGTGGAGTTGTTACCGCCGCCGTGTTCCATGTGAAGAATCAGGGCAATATCCAAAAGCTTTGCTTCAAGCGGCGAGAACTTGCTGTCCGGTCTTAAAATGTGCAGAATATTTTCGGCGGTGGAATATTCTTCCTTCGGGGAATGAATAAACAGGCTCGCGCCGTCATGATAATGCTTGTATGCCTGATAACCGTACACGGATAAAAGCGGGAAAAGACTGATTAACTGCAGACATTGTCTGAGAACATTGGGAAGCGAAACATCATCCGCCATCTCATCGTAAGAATATAAGGTAAGGACACTGCGCGCAAGCGTATTCATCATGTCCTTGCTGGGCGCCTTCATAATAATGTCACGCACAAAGCTGGTCGGCAGCGTCCGGTAACTGCTCAGCAGAGCCGAAAAATCGCGCAGCTCATGCTTCTCGGGAAGCTTGCCGAAAAGCAGCAGATAGGTACATTCCTCAAAGCCGAAGTGGCTGTCCTCGGGAAGTCCGGCAATCAGATCTTTGACATTGTAACCACGATAGAAGAGCTCGCCGTCTGCGGGAACAGATTCACCATTGACAATTTTTGTGGAACTGACTTCCGAGATCTCCGTCAGTCCGACCAGGACACCTTTTCCGTTCAGATCGCGCAGACCGCGTTTGACATCGTATCTTGTGTATAATTCCGGGTCTATTTTTGAACATTCGGCAGACTTTGCGGCCAGCCGACGCAGTTCGGGTGTAATTTCACAGAATTGATTCATTGTTAGCCCTCCTTAATGTTTTCGTCTTTTCATCATAGCATATGTACTTATTTTTATACAAGAAAATTGAATTATATTTAATGAAAATTTTAAAATTTAAAAAGAAAACTGGTACCTTAAAAAGGGAAAGTACCAAAAAATGCTTTCTTTTTTCAGAAGAGTCTATTACAATAAAAAGGATCATCAGATGTAAAAAGGGAGGATACAGGATGGATCTGAATATAGAGTTGCTGGCAAAAAAGGCAATCGAGGCAAAGGAACATGCGTATGTACCATATTCCCATTTCAGGGTAGGTGCGGCGCTTCTTACTGCAGATGGTAAGATTTATACGGGATGCAACATCGAAAATGCCGCGTACACACCGACGAACTGTGCGGAGCGGACGGCGTTTTTCAAGGCGGTATCCGAAGGGGAGCGTGATTTTACGGCAATCGCCATCAGCGGTGACGCGGACGATTATCTGTATCCGTGCGGCGTGTGCAGACAGGTAATGTCGGAGTTCTGCAAGGCGGATACGTTTCAGATCATCCTGGTAAAGGAGGACGGAACATATAAGATTTTTACCTTGGAGGAGCTTCTGCCGGGCGCTTTTACTGAGACAGAGCTGAAAAAAGGACAGCGGATGTAGGGCGTCCGCAACAGAGGAAGGAGAGCGTTATGAGATATTCGATTGAGGGAGAACCGCTTCCAGTTGTCATCTGCAATCTGGAGCAGGGAGAGGTAATGATTACGGAGAGTGGTGCCATGTCGTGGATGTCCCCGAATATGAAAATGGAGACGACTGGTGGCGGCATCGGCAAGATGTTTGGAAGAGCGCTTTCGGGGAAAGTATTTTCTTAAACCGCTACACGGCAATGAACGGGAATGGGATGATCGCGTTTGCATCGTCGTTCCCAGGATCAATCCGGGCGTTTGATATTGTACCGGGACAGGATTTGATCGTGCAGAAATCGGCATTTCTTGCTGCTGTATCCAGCGTGGATCTGTCCGTGTTCTTTCAGCAGAGAATCGGGAGCGGACTTTTCGGAGGAGAGGGATTTATTATGCAGAAGCTTTCCGGAAGTGGAACCGCATTTCTGGAATTTGATGGTTATATTAAAGAATATGAACTTGCACCCGGACAGCAGATTGTTGTGGACACGGGATACCTTGCAGCCATGACAGGCTCCTGCAAGATCGAAGTGAAGACGGTGCCGGGAGTGAAGAATATGCTCTTCGGCGGCGAGGGTATTTTTAATACCGTGATTACGGGACCGGGAAGAGTGTGGCTGCAGAGCATGCCGATTGCACAGATGGCAAATACGCTGCGTCCGTATTTCCCGAGCAATAATCATTAAAGATGCGCGGCGCATTTTACATTCAGAAAAAAATAGAAATGCGCACAGAATTTGGCACTAATTTTTGGTTGCAGATCGGGGCATATTAAAGTATAATAAAACCAGTAAGAAACAGCCTGGGATGTGCGACACCCTACATTTTTTTGAACCTACATTTACTTTTATGGGATTCTTATATTTGGAGGCAGATGTCAAGCCACCAGTACCGCAAGGTACGCGAGCAGTGGAAGGCAGAAACCGACATGCGGTTACCCACCTAGCTATAGCTAGGAGTCAAAAACGTAGGAAACGGCATTTTGGGTGATACAAAAGATTCCGAGAGATACAACAGAAGCTTACAGTACGAGAGAGAACCTGTCAGGATACGAAGGATGACGGATACGAAAGATAGATCAGGTACCAAAGAGTTGAAAAGTTACGGAAGAAAGAAGCTGCCTTTGTGTGAGGCAGCTTCTGTTTTTTTACTCTTTGCAGAGAATTCTGGGGCAAGGCATAAAGCGTGATGGGAAGTGGAAAATGGGAAAGAGAACAAAAAAGAGAGGCGTAAAGGCATACATCGCCATCGTATGTCTGGTGCTTTTGCTTGCGGCGGGTGCGCTTGCGTCTGGATATCGGGACAGACAGTTAAGGGAGCAGGAAACATTGCCCGAAGAGTGGGTGGAACTTGCGGAAATAAAAAGAAGACCTCTCCTTTGGAGTATACGGGCAGGAAGACTGGAATTCCTTTTTTGAGACGTTTTCAGGAGACAGGCTGACCGGGGAAATACTGGGAGAACTGCTCGCAAAGCTGCAGCTGTCCGATTACATAGAGATCTCCGTCATGAGGGAATCGCAGAAAGTGTCAAGGGAAGACTGGAATTACGTCTACGGTCAGATTCTGGATCTGCTCGATATGGAATATGCCGTGACGAAAACGGAGTTTCTGGTTGTGGATGTCATGGAGGCGGAGAACCAGAATGTGATTATGACGAATAAGGGAGATTTTTGCACGGTGCTTCCAGCTTCATATTTTAAGCAGTGGAACGGATATGAGGGCTACTGCGTGGAAAACCGGTGCATCGGAGTCGCGGGAACGCTGAAGAAGGAATTTACGCTGGACAACACATATCTTACGGACTGCACCAAAGACAGCGTGGATTTTCTGTATGCGGGCGCGGTGTACCACAAGGAGACGGCGTCCCTGACAGAGGGCGTTTCCCCCTGTGTATGCGATATTGTGCTGGCGGACGGGGAACTTACGGCACTGCGTGTAAAGCAGGAGACCATCGAGGGAGAACTGTTGTCCTATGACGATGAGACCATCGAGATCAAAGGATACGGGAAGCTTTGCCATACCGGAAAACTGCCAGTGTACCAGACCTATGGGGAAGTGTCGGAAAAATCCATTTCCGATGTGACCCTCGGCAATATGAACGTGGAGTATGTGACGGGGGAGAAGCAGGTCTGCGCCATTTTAATCCGCGAGCCGGCTGTCATCCGCGAAATCCGTGTGCTGCTCCTGGGGGATGACGGAACAAAATGCCGGCAGTCCGTCTATCTGAAATGTACGTCAGACGCAGCGGTCACCTGGCAGGGAGAGACAACACATGTGGCAGCGCAGACGCTGATTGATGCATCCGATCAGATGACAGGAGATACACAGGGAACATTTACGGTGACGCCGGAGCAGGAGGGCTGTGTGGTGATCTGCGATGCAGATGGCGCAGAGATTTCCAATGGCTACGGGGGCAGCATGGAAGTGCGGTGCATGGGAGACGGCTATACGCTGGTCAACAGTCTGCCGCTGGAACGGTATCTGCAGGACGTCGTTCCGAGTGAAATGCCGGCATCCTATGAACCGGAGGCATTGAAAGCACAGGCGGTCTGCGCGCGCAGCTATGCCTGTATCCAGCTGCTTCGGGGCGATCTGGCGGAATACGGCGCACATATTGATGACAGCACCGCGTATCAGGTATACAACCGGGTGACGGACGCGGACGCAGCCAGGGAGGCGGTAATCGCCACACAGGGGGAAGTGCTGTCCTATCAGGGAAACATCGTGGAGGCGTATTATTTTTCCACGTCGATGGGATACACCGCCGCAGCCGATGTGTGGAATGTGGAAGATCCGGCGGAATACGGCTATCTGACACCGGCGTGTCTCCTTACGGATGGAAAGATGCAGGATCTCTCCGGGGAGGAGGCGTTTCTTGCTTATATTCAGAGTCCCGCAGATGGATACGACAGTGACTGCCGGTATTTCCGCTGGAGAGCGGAGGCGGATTACCATGGGAAAACAGATGAAGTGAATTCCATACTGCTGGAGCGGCGGAAGAGTTCGCCAAAGAATATAAACTTTTATCCGACCGGTCAGACTACGGAAATACAGAATCCCGATGCGGCATCAGTGGCGGCACTGGGGGAGGTGACCGGCATGAGCGCGGCGGAGCGCGGCAGCTCCGGTGCACTGCTTGCCTTAAAGATCACGTATGAGAAGGGAAGCGCCCTTGTGCGGACGGAGTATAATATCCGAAAAGTTCTGGGGATCTGTACCGCAAAACTGACATGCGCAGACGGCGCGGAACAGACGGATGTGACGATGCTGCCGAGTGCGTTTTTTGCCATAACGAAACAGGAGGACGGCGGCATGGTTTTATACGGAGGCGGCTACGGGCATGGACTCGGCATGAGCCAGAATGCGGCGAATGGAATGGCGAAGGCAGGAATGAATTACGAAGAGATCTTGCAATATTTTTATAATGACGTTAAACTGGAAACCATGAAATAATGAATCCTGACGGATTCGCTTTTTGAAGGGGAGCAATATGATCTGGAAGCTTATTGGTAATGTCAAATCCTTTCTTGATAAATGCAAGAGGGATAAGATCAATGCCTATTCGGCGCAGTCGGCGTTTTTATTATCTTATCCATCATTCCGTTTCTGATGGTGTTCTCGTCTCTGCTGCAATATACATCGGTGACAGAGTCCATGCTGCTTGAGATCATCCGTCATCTGATGCCGGAGTATGTCTCTCCGTTTCTGATATCGCTCGTGGATGAGGTGTACAGCAGATCCATGGGAATTATCTCAATCACGGCGATCATCGCGATCTGGTCAGCGGCCAAGGGCGTCCAGTACATGACGGACGGACTGAACTCGGTCAATGATCTGGAGGAGACGAGAAACTGGTTTGTGCTCAGATTCTGGGCGGTCGTCTATACGGTGGTTTTTCTGGTGGCGATTGTTTTTACCCTGCTGGTTCTGGTGTTCGGAAACCAGTTAAAGGTACTTGCCACACAGTACGTTCCGATTTTAGAACATGCCTCGCGGGTGCTGGCACATTTCCGCGGGCTTGTGATGCTGGCGCTTTTGATCGCATTTTTCGATGTAATCTTTACGGCGCTGCCGAACCGGAAGCTTTCCTTCCGCGGGCAGCTGCCGGGGGCTGTGATCTGCGGGGTAGCGTGGTATGTCTTTTTCCTTCGGACTGTCTGTCTACGTGGACTATTTTAACGGTTTTTCCATGTACGGCAGCCTGACGACTATTGCCTTGATTATGCTGTGGCTTTACTTCTGCATGTACATCATGATGATGTCCGCCGAGGTAAATGTGGTGTTCAACGCTTACTTCCGCAAATGGTGGAAGCGCTTTAAAACCAGCAGGAATAAAAAAGCTTGATGTTTTGCACCTGCTGTGCTAAAATGCTATACAGAATTCAGAAAAAATCAAAGGCTGTGAATGTGTACGGAAGCGATTCCGGGTATCGTAAGATATCAGTAGAGTGCAGGAGACTCTTTCAGAGAGAGAGAGCGGGTCATCGGCTGGAAGCCCGTTTAGGATAAGACCTGGACTTGAAGTTCGCACAGGAGCTGCATCTGTGAAGTGAAAGTAGTGGATGACGTCGGATACACGTTACGATGAATTGAGAGCTTTTCTTTGGTGATACGAAGAGAAGAAACAGGGTGGTACCGCGGAATCATTCGTCCCTAGAGCAGGGATGGATGGTTCCTTTTTGATGTCTGAAATAGTTTAAAGGAGAATTAGAAATGAAAGAAAAATTGCAGCAGATCAGAGAAAAAGCAATAGCAGAGATTGAAGGGTCTGATGGATTAGACCGCCTGAATGAAGTACGCCAGGCAGTGCTTGGAAAAAAAAGGGTGAACTTACTGCGGTGTTAAAGGGAATGAAAGACGTAGCGCCGGAAGACCGCCCGAAGGTCGGACAGTGGGTCAACGACACCCGCACCGCCATTGAGACGATCATGGAAGAGAAGATGAAAAAGCTGGAGGCTGAGGCACTCCGGAAGAGATATGAGGCGGAGAAGATCGATGTCACAATGCCGGCAGTAAAACACGAAAAGGGCAATCTGCATCCGGTCACACAGGTGCGCAACCAGCTCATTGACATTTTTGCATCCATGGATTTGAAGTGTACGAGGGAACCGAGATTGAGACCGACTACTATAACTTCACGGCGTTAAACACACCGCAGGATCATCCGGCGAGAGATATGCAGGATACATTTTACCTGTCACCGGAATTTTTACTCCGCACCCAGACGTCTGCCGGACAGATTCATGTGATGGAGGCGAAGAAACCGCCGATTAAGATCATCTCCCCGGGCAAGGTGTTCCGTTCCGATGACGATGCGACACATTCTCCGATGTTCACCCAGATGGAGGGGCTTGTGGTAGACAAGGGAATTACCCTCTGCGATTTAAAGGGAATGTTAGATGAGCTTGTGAAGAAGATTTTCGGAAAAGAGACGACAACGCGTCTACGCCCGTCCTACTTCCCGTTCACGGAGCCGTCCGTCGAGGTGGATGTAAGCTGTTTCCAGTGCGGCGGATGCGGCTGTAAGCTCTGCAAGGGAACCGGCTGGATCGAAGTGCTCGGAGCCGGCGTCGTCAACAATAAAGTTCTGGAAGGATGCGGCATTGATACGAATGAGTACAGCGGTTTTGCGTTCGGTATCGGTATTGAGCGAATTGCCATGTTAAAATACGGCATTAACAATATCAAGCTGCTGTTTGAGTCAGATCTTCGCGTATTAAAGCAGATTGACGATTAAAGACGAATAGAAAAGGAGAGTTATCATGTGAGCACCATTAAGCTGGTTAAAAGATTATGTTGATATTGATGTTACCCCGAAGGAACTGGAGGAAAAGTTGTTTTCCTGCGGCTTTGAGGTGGAGGAGCTGATTGAAGTCGGAAAAGACATCAGCAATGTTGTGGTCGGACTGGTGGAATCCTGCGAGCCGATCCCGGATACCCATTTAAGTCTCTGCCAGGTGAATGCCGGAGAGCACGGCACCTTCCAGATCTGCTGCGGGGCAGACAATGTCCGTGCAGGAGGAAAATATCCGCTGGCGCTTGTGGGCGCAACAGTCTATGCGACCGCAAAGGATCATGTGACGATCGAGGGCGTCATGACGATCAAGAAGGGAAAGCTTCGCGGCTATGAATCCTACGGTATGCTGTGTTCCGGAACAGAACTCGGATTGAACGAAGATTTATATCCGGGGGCAGGATACAACGGTCTTTTAGTTCTTCCGGAAGATGCGAAAGCCGGAGCAGACGTAAAGCCGATCCTTGGAATGGATGACTGGATTTTTGATATTGCGATCACCGCAAACCGCCCGGACTGTCAGAGCATTTACGGAATTGCCAGGGAAGTGGCTGCAGTGCTCGGAAAAGAGTGCAGGGAGCCGGCGTTGGATTACACGGAGACGGCGGTACAGAAAGACTTTAAGGTGGAAGTAGCCGCAAAAGATCTCTGCCCGCGCTATATCGCGCACTATGTCCATGACGTGGCGATTGGGGAGTCCCCGGCGTGGATGCGCAGAAGACTGGCGTTAGTCGGAATCAACTCGATTTCCAACATGGTCGACATCACAAACTACGTGTTAAAAGAGCTCGGACAGCCGATGCATGCATTTGACTATGCTTATCTGGAGGGCGATCAGATCAATGTCAGACGTGCAAACGAGGGCGAGCGCATTGTGACGCTGGATGAAAAAGAATTTACGCTCAATTCTTCCAATCTTGTCATCTGCGACGGCGTAAAGCCGGTTGCACTGGCTGGTATCATGGGCGGTCTGAACTCCGAGATCAAGGACACGACAACGGAAGTCATGTTTGAGTCCGCAAAGTTCGCGCGCGACAATATCCGGAAGAGTTCAAGAGCGCTCGGACAGTCCTCCGATTCCAGTGCGATGTACGCAAAGGGTGTCTATGAGTACACGACGGTCATGGCGATGAAGCGTGCCCTGCATCTTGTGGAAGAACTGGGATGCGGAAAAGTGTCGTCCACACAGCTTGAAGTCTCCACCGGCAATTCTATCGAGCCGAAAGAGATGAAAGTCAGTGTAAAAACGCGTCAACGGTGTGCTCGGCATTGAGGTTCCGGAGGAGGACATGCTGCGCATTTTATCGGCGCTTCAGTTCACACCGTCCATCGACGGGGATGAACTCACCCTGCAGATTCCGGCATACCGTGAGGATATGGATTCCTATCCGGATGTGGCGGAGGAAGTGATCCGTATGTACGGTTACGAGCATGTGATTCCGACCTTTATGCCGACGGCAAAAGTGACACTGGGAGGTCTTAACTTAAAGCAGAAGACGGAGCTTAAAATCAAGCGTGCACTCTGCGCAGCGGGCGCTTACGAGGGAATCCATTATTCATTCTTCTGTTTTCGGAGAGAATGAATCTTTCTATACACTCAAAGGTCTGGCAGAGACGGTTGCGGATGCATTAAACGTAAGCTTTACCTATGAGGCGGCGGAGAGAACCTTTTTTTGCACCCGTATCAGACGGCGGAGATCTTCTGTGAGGGAGAGCGCGTCGGTTATCTCGGAAAGCTTTCCTATGAGATTCAGGACGAACTTGACATGCGTGTGCCTGCTTATGTGATGGAGATCGACCTCGCCGCACTAAAGAAATGGTACGGCAAGGAGCAGATTTTCACTCCGCTTCCGAAGTTTGCGGAGGAAAAGCGCGATTTTGCGTTTGTGGTAGATAAAAATATCACCTGTGCACAGATTGAGAACGGCATCCGGGAAGCCTGCAAATACGTGACAGATGTGAATCTGTTCGATGTGTATGAAGGCATCCAGCTTGGACCGGACAAAAGAGCATGGCATTCTCTGTTGTATTTACCCCGCAGGAGGAAGAGCTCACGGGCGAGATGGTAGAAGGATTTGTGAAGAAGATTTTGAAACATCTCGAAGCAACACTGGATATCAGACTTCGTGCGTAAGAGGAGTAGTTATGGACGTAAAAGATTTTTATTATGACCTTCCGCAGGAACTGATCGCACAGGATCCGCTGGAGGACCGCTCAAGCTCCAGACTGATGGTGCTTGGACAAGGCAACCGGAGAGGTGGAACACCGCCATTTTTAAGGATATGTGGACTATCTAAGACCGGGTGACTGTCTGGTCATCAACAACACAAAAGTTTTTTTTCCTCAACCGAGGAGGACACCGGGTTTTTGACGACAAGAGATTCTGGATGAACAGCATGAAGGACTGAGTGGTGGACAGAATTTTATCTACCGGGCTATCAGTTCAAGGTGATCGATGCTTTGATTACGAATTTCCATCTGCCGGAGTCGACGCTGGTGATATTTAGTGTCTGCGCTTGCAGAGGAACATGTGCTGCATGCATATGGGGTGCAGTACAGGGCGTTGCCAGTTTTTCAGCTTTGGTGATGCGATGTTT
>VOFD01000135.1_pt1 | contig 80000 bp, 80 predicted proteins | sample 5384101 | NCBI WGS metagenome assembly VOFD01 (sample SAMN12384723, study PRJNA508395) | human gut metagenome | isolation source: healthy gut C | host: Homo sapiens
GAACTCTATACTGTACTGACCAATAAAGAAGCTCACGGTGGTAAAGGTCGTATTATCGCTATCATTAAGGGTACGGATGTCTGTACTGTCACCTCTGTCTTGCTTAAGTTATCCCGTCGTCGCCGTTACCAAGTGCGTGAGATAACCTTGGATATGGCTCCCTAATATGGAACAGATTGCCCGGACTTGCTTTCCTGCGGCCAAGCGTGTTACCGATCGTTTTCATGTACAGAAATTAGCTTATGAAGCAGTTCAGGAGATGCGTGTAGAAAGCTCGCTGGGAGGTTTTGGATGAAGAGTCCACTTGGATTGCTTATGCAAAGGCCTGCGGAAAGATGTATCATGCACCTATTTTCGCTAATGGAGATACAAGGAAGCAATTGCTGGCAAGAAGTATTTATCTGCTTTACAAGAAGGAGTCATTATGGACCCAGTTTCAAAGAATACGGGCTGAAATTCTCTTCAAAGAATATCCCGATATAAAGAAAGGATATTATCTGGCTGTGCGGTTAGGTTTAATCTATCATCAGTGTAAGTTTAAGGATATTGCTTTGACAAGGCTGGCAAGGTGGTATCCCGCACTCTTTACAATAGACTTGCATATTGATAACCCCAAACCAGTCCCCTGTGCAAAAGAGCCGGGCTCTTCAAATCAGTCAAAGAACGTAGAAAATTGTTCTCGTGCATTTCATATACTGCGTCAGTAGCACTCAAATTCAACTCCTGTTTATTATTGCATAAAATATATCCATACATTACTTTGGCGTATATTATATGGCATCAGCCAACAAAATATATACGTAGCAATGTTTTTATACTGCAAAGAAAAAGCTTTTCTGCATGAAGCATCTTAATTTAAAAGCTCTTGCTATAAAGAAATGTCCTAAAGTTTATAAAGAAAAGTCTTATAATATTGTATAACAATAATTTATTGTTTCATATCCATTTGGGTCTTTTTAAATTCAGAAGGTGTCATTCCCGTTTTATTCTTGAACAGACTATGAAAAGTAGGCATACTATTAATGCCGGAAGCCTCAGCTATAGCACGTAAAGTATATTCAGGATGTTCCTTCAACAAATGTATAGCATGATTCAAACGTAACTCATTGATATAACCACTCAGATTAGTACCCGTATTTTCTTTTTATCATCTTAGCAAAACGGGTATTATTCATATGCGCCATTCTGACTAAATCTTCTCTTGACAAATCTGCAGAAAGATACAATTCATCTCTCCTTATCAAAGAATCCAATTTCTGAAAGACCTGTTTATTGATTTCATACTCTTTATCAATGTCGGAAGATTCTGTATCCAAGTCATTATACAGAATAGACTTATCATCTTCACCTGGCGATTGCTGTTTCTTCTTTTGCTCTGACAGCGCCTCATTTACATACTTCACCAATGCCCTGTTCTTTTCTTTGATATTACGATTCTGCAGCCAAACCTTCCAAAGAAAAAACAAGACCAGCAGTACTATAAAAAAATAAAAGCCAGAGAAATTGTCCGTATCTTCAATTTTAAAGCTTGTTCTGCAATGTGGGCTTCTCTCTCATCAACATCGTACAAGGTTTCTAATTCCAATGCCGCATTTGTTTTTTCACGCTGATATATGCTGTCAGTCAGAGCAATGAAAACAGTACTTAGCTTCACTGCCTTTTCATATTCCTTCAAACCGGTATAAGCTTTTATCTCTTTAGACAAAATGCCACGATACTGATAATTAATTGTATCCTCTCTCCTAAAAACTCCTTTCAGCTCGCGACAATTATCTAAAACCTCCCTATACCGGCCTGTCACAAACAAATAGGGAGTAGCATCGTATTTCCCGGCAGGAGTTGAAGCTGCCAAAGTAGACTTATATTTTATAAAACATTCCTCTGCTTTCTCCTTATCACCCGAACAATAATACAAATAAGCCAGTTTGGAATACAGATAAGACTTCTGTAAGTCCAAATAAGCAGCTTGTATTCCTTCCTTGCCTTCCATTTTATCCAACAGCTTCTGTCGATATAGCCCAACGGACAACGCATCATCTATTAATCCATCATCTATCAAAAACTCATTTTAACCCCGTTGAAATAAGAAAGCATACGCAAACCATATGCATCGTCAGCATCCCTCAAAAGTTGAATAGCTTCATCAAATGTTTCGTAAGCATCTTTTTTAAAAGACAGCCAGCGCTTATTTTCTCCCATACAGAACAACAGTTTAGCCTCTGCCCGCTTATTCTCCATATCCCTCGCTTGCCTGATACCTTCAACAACATACCGGTTACTCACCTCATATTCACTCAACAAGCTTGATAACTCCGCCAATGCAATCGTCATCTTAAGCAAATGTTCAGGACTATTACCAGCAATGGAATCCTGAACATAAGCTCTCCGTGCATAACGAAAAGCCAATTTGCACTGATATCTATTACGATAGACCATACTTCGCAAATCGTTTATGCGCGCAGGCATCATTACCTTCTTCTTTTCAGCTTCATCCAGCAACTGCAAGGCACGGTCGGGTTCACTCATATATATATCTGTAATATATTGATCCGTATAAAGTGAAGATTGTCCGCTCTCTTTTTTTTTTCCTGGGCCATCAAAAAACGCTGTTCACCCAAAATAAGAAACAGATATAAAGGAATTTTTTCATAGCATTTGAACCTATTCGGATTTACTAACTGTTCGCAAATATATACTTTTTTTATTTATCCTAACAGTAAAATCATCTATCTTTGCAAAGACGAAACTTAATCAGATATGAAAATTCTTTGGATAGACCTAAATAGTTCCTACGCTCATTCTTCATTGGCACTTCCTGCGCTACATGCACAGATAGCAAACGACTCATCTATTGAATGGGCAATAGTATCTGCCACGATAAATGAGAATGTAGGAACCGTTGTAGACGAAGCTTACCGCCATAAGCCCGACATCATAGCTGCAACAACCTGGCTTTTCAATCACGAACAGTTGCTGCATATTACTTCAAGGCTGAAAGTATTACTTCCCGAAGCATGCCTCATATTAGGCGGTCCGGAGTTCCTCGGAAATAATGAGTTATTTCTGCGCAAGTACCCTTTTGTGGAGTGCGTATTCAGAGGAGAAGAAGCGAGGAAGTCTTTCCCCAATGGCTGACTTGCTGGAACCAACCAAAACTCTGGAATGATATTGCCGGACTATGCTATTTGGACACTGACAAGCAATACAGAGACAATGGAACAGCCCGTGTCTTAAACTTTTCCAGACTCATTCCACCCGAAAAAAGCTGTTTCTTCAATTGGGACAAACCGTTTGTGCAACTTGAAACCACACGCGGATGTTTCAACACATGCGCCTTTTGCGTCAGCGGCGGCGAAAAACCTATACGTACACTCTCCATTGAAAACATCCGCCAACGGCTTCAAACCATTCACGAACACGGTATCAAAAACATACGTGTACTCGACCGTACATTCAACTACAATACGCATCGCGCAAAAGAACTGCTTCAGCTGTTTTTAGAATATCCCGATATACATTTTCATTTAGAGATACATCCAGCTCTTCTTTCCGAAGAACTGAAAGAAGAATTGAAACAATTGCCACAAGGTCTGCTTCACCTCGAAGCGGGAATTCAAAGTTTGCGCGAACCTGTTCTTGAGCAAAGCCACCGTATGGGAAAATTATCCGATGCCTTAAAAGGGCTGAAATTTCTATGCTCGCTCCCGAATATGGAAACGCATGCCGACCTCATTGCCGGACTTCCCCTCTATCACCTCTATGAAATATTTGAAGATGTATATACCCTTGCCGGATACAATGCAGGAGAGATACAGCTGGAATCACTCAAATTGCTTCCAGGTACGGAAATGCGTCGACGGGCAGAAGAACTTGGAATACGCTATTCCCCCCTTTCCTCCTTACGAAGTTTTGGAAACCAACGAAATCAGCGTTGGAGAACTGCAAACCGCTCGCCGGCTGTCTCGCCTGTTAGATGCTTTCTACAATACTCCCGCCTGGCATACACTAACCAGAGAGTTAATATTAAATGACAAAGATTTTCTACATAACTTCCTTAAATATCTGATACAGGTAAATCTGATAGACCAGCCTATGAGTTTGGAGAAACGCGGGCTTATACTTTATGAATATTGCAAACTGGCCTATCCTGAATATAAAATCCAAGCAAGCATTGCTTGGATAGAAGCTGGCATGTCCTTAAAAAAGACTCCGGCAGAAAAAGTAAAAACCAAACATCAGATTCCGCCTGAGAAATGGGAAGTGATATATGGAGAATATAAAAGTAATCTGCGACTTTGCTTTCTTCCGCTCGATGAAAATACAAAATGCGGTTATTGGTTTGGATTTGAAACAGAAATACAGAGAACATTCCCCGTATTCAAAGCTAAAACAGATATATAACAAATATCATTTTACTGCGTTGAATAAAAATGAATTGCCGCTAAAGAAACTGTCACGCCACGAAGCCTGCACTGCCTCAATTCACTGCCGAAAGCTTGAAAATGCTGGTTGCAGGCAACATAAGACAGCAATAAATCCCCGTTAAAAGTACTTTAATAAAATAGAACCAACTACTCTGTCGGTTTTTCTATTTCTTTCTTTATCTTTGTGGCTATATGATATTACTTTCGGCTGCATGGACAACGTTCAGAAACAGAGAGGGAGCATCATACAAAGAAGAAAAAGAATAGTGAGAATTGCATACGGATAGAGTATGCAAACGTCCAAGCTGACAACAATTCTGGAAAATGAGCATAAAAAACAAGATACACCATACGGTCTATTTTCTCCTATTTGGAATAATAATAGGTATTTTAAGATGGACTATATGTATAGTAGATACAAATGGAGGCATGAATTTCACTCCTTTTTTACAAGCATTCTTGTTGATAATTGCACTGTTATTATTTGTAATTTGGGATATTGTTTTGCATAAAATAACCTTGAGAGTAATTTCAACCACCATTCTATTGTGTTTCAATATATGGTCTTATACCTACTATTTTAAAATAGAAGAATTAAAAGAATATTGGGATGGGGTTAGATATTCGCCTAATGATGCATATCTTCCCCCCAACATTGATAATTTCATTTTTGTATGGTTGGCGAACCAAGTTCTTGTTTTGTATTTACTTTTAGCAATAGGCATTTCACATCTATTACAGAAAAAAAGACATTAGCAAAGCATGATAACATTTGACAGTATCCCTATCTTAACCCATAATGATGGAGATATATGAGTATATATACGATAACTATTATAGTTATGACAACTTTATTGTCACTACTTTTATCGAAAAAGAAAGATAGTATATCTTACGTTAGGCATCTACATTTTGTTCTGTATGATTACATTACCAAATAGGTGTACATAGTATTAAAAGCGATCAGGTACACCGAATAGTACACCGAAAGAATGCTGTGATATGCTTATTTTTGCTATGTACCAAAAAATAAAAATCCCCGTAAATTATTAGTTTACAGGGATCTTCTTTGTTTTGCAATTCTTTCCAGCGGAGAGACAGGGTTATGAACTGACTCCCCAATATCCTTGAAATTCAATTTCTTATCATCATGTCAAAGCCTTAGGGGGTACAACTTAGGTTACAAGAATAACGCTTTTCTGTCACCTTTTGGCTGTTCGTTGTCTGCCTAAAACTACGGTTCAAAGATACGGCTTTCTTTTGATAAATGCAAATCATTGAAAATAAATATTCTGCGGTTAGTGCAAGGTGCAAGCTATATATAGATATATACTTGCACCTTGCACTAAAAATGCTCAAAATATTCTAGTCTTGATATTATTATCTTAAATTTGTATCCAAATATATCATAATTAAAGAGAAAAGCCTTATGAATAAATTACATATTATTACTAATAGAATATCTACAGCAATAACTCAACAACCAAGTTTGAAAAAAATATCATTAAGGATTTTAAGTTTCTATTTTATCGTCACAATAGAGTTATATTGTTTTTAGTAAAGCATTTTCCTAACAATTCATTCTTTCGCTGGATAATAAAACTTAACACCGAAATTTGTTTATATTACTATTTTAAAAAGATATTACCTTTACCTCATTATCAAACAATATTAGATGAAGAATATAACATTATTTGCAAAACATTGGATAGCTTGAAAATTATCATTCCAATAGATGGAATTAATGATGTTTCAGGATGGAGTATTGTAAATGCAGACTATGCATCATGGTTTGGTATGGATAAACGAATTTCTATTACATCGGGAACTTGTTATTTTGCGCATGTCTTTTGCAGATGTTTGCAGCCTTTTATAATAGAGCAACAAACTAATTCCAATTTATGGAATATAATTAGATGGAGAATGCATCGACAATTTAGAAGAACGACAATTGGACTACTTACTAATAATCATGCAAAAGCATTTAGCTTTTTTAATCTAATCCCTGAAGACGAGTCTCTGTTATCAGGAATTGAAATATTTATAATTCTTCATGAAATGGGACATGCTTATATTGATAGTATAGAAGAACTCGTATGGCCTTTCAGCAAAAAAACCTTCTCCTAATATTAGAAATAAAATGAAATCAGATGTTAATACTTTTTGCACCTATTTTCTTTTTTCTTATTTATTCTTGGTTAGAAGAGGCAAATTTGATTCCGACTCCTAATAACCATCCTATAAATAGTAATAGATGTTCCTATCTAATGGAAGAAGTTCAATATTTACATCCGGAAAACGAGTATCAAATATATATAGACCTATTAAATAAGGTCTGGATAAAAAACAAGAAAAAGATATGTCGACAAGTCAATAATATACATGGAAATTACAATAAATACACTGATATATTGGAAAATGTGAGCAAGCGCATGAAAAATATATTAGACTCAATTAGTGATAAAGATTTGTAAAATGATTCAAGAGGAGTTCAAATTTTACAAGCCATGTAAGTTACTGCAACCTTACGTCAGGTATTATTGGGTATTCAAGAGCAATCGACCGCTGGATGCCTTTACTTATCCTATCGGTTGCCCTCAAATCATTTTCCATAAGCAAGCACCGTTATATATCCCTGAACTGAATGTTACACAAGACAAACTGACTGTCAGCGGACAAGTTAATTTTTCATCCCATTTGTATGCTGACGGCAATACAGAAATGATAGTGGTTGTATTCCACCCTCACGCTATGAGTATGTTTCTGAACATACCGACTTCACTTTTTTATAATCAAGAAGTGTCCGGTTACAGCCTTGAAAACAAAAGTTTGAATGAACTGGCTACACGAATATTCGACTGTGAGAATAATTCTATTTGCATAAGCTATGTAGAAAAATGGCTGGTGTCACAAATTGCCGATAATTTAGCTGATACCACACACAGAATTAGAAGAATAGATGCCGCCATACAGCGAATATATATCACTCCGCAAATCTCTGTAAACGAATTATCTTCCATTGCCAGCCTAAGCAAAAACAGTTTGAGCGGTTGTTTCATTCATTTGTAGGCATCAATCCCAAAGAATATACCCGTATCGTCCGCTTCCAAAAGGCTTTGGCGCAGATGCAGCATCAAGCGGGTAAAGAAATCAACCAGGCACAAATAGCATACACCAGCGGTTATGCTGACCAGTCGCACTTTATCCGAGAGTTCAAGAAGTTCTGCGGATATACGCCCATGTCTTTGCTGAAAGTATCAAATCCATATTCCGATTTGTTCACCAATCCCGTATAAATGTCCCGTTTGTTCTATCCGGGTTCAAACGCTTCTCCTACTTTTGCCGTCTGATTCATTAAATGAAAATAGCATTAAGTATGAAAGAAGTAAATCCCCAAGAAACTAGCCGGGCATACGCCTTTGAAATGTGGTGAACGCACCCATGCCAATGGTGACGTTCTTTAAGACACTCAACGTGTCACGCCTTGTGAAAATCAGTCGGAAATCGGGCATGAAGTGTAATATGTTGCTGTGCTGGTGCATCGGCAAAGCCGCAAGGGACGTGAAAGAATTTTATACGCTGCCCGTTGGCGGTAAATTGATGCAGTACGATACCATTGCAGTAAACACCATTGTAGCTAACAGAAAAGGCGAGGTAAGTTCGTGTGATGTTCCTTTCTGTGATGATTTATCTTTATTTAATCAACACTATCTGCAACTTACCAAACAAGTGGCTGAAAGTTGCGTCAATCACGACTTGACGGAAAGCATGGTTATCGGAACTTCCGCATTGGCACAATATGAAATAGACGGGGCTGTCGGGATGTATAGCGGCATTTTTAATAATCCGTTTCTTATTTGGGGCAAATACAAACGTCGCCTGATGAAAACGACGCTCACCGTTTCTTTCCAGTTCCACCACACGCAAATGGACGGGGCGCACGCTTCCCGCTTTTTGGACGGGATTCAGAGAGCAATTGACAATTTGCAGTATAAGTAAGTTTGCTATAAATGATATACACAGGTTACGATTTTGCAGCTTATTTCAAAAATGACTATTTATGGTAACTGATTTCGTAACAGATTGAGTAACTTTGCTCTCAATAATAGAAACAGCAATGGAAACAGACATAGAAACCAAATATTGCCAAAGTTGTGGTATGCCATTAGATATTGAGGATATTACAGAATATGGAACAAATTCTGATGGTACACTCAATCAGGAATTTTGTTCTTGTTGCTTGAACTCCGGCAAATATCTTTTTAATTTCTCAATGGAATACCTCATTTACCTTTGGGGACTTTTCCCCGATTCTTATAATCAAATTGCTGGTACGAATTACAAAAGCGAGGAATTGAGAAATGTGTTATCCGACAGGTTACCCAATCTAAAGCGGTGGAAGCAAAAGATAAACACTGCCCATATACACTATGACCTTATAATGAATGTTCAAGAATATATTAACAGGCATTTATTTGAGGACTTAAATTGTGACAATTTATCTCATGTAGCTTGTATGTCTATGTATCACTTCCGGAGAGTATTCAAAGATGTTGTTGGAGAGAATGTCGGTGATTATATTCAGCGGTTAAGGTTAGAATATATTGCTTTCAAACTTATTTCAACGAATACAAGGGTATCGGAACTACTTGAACAGATAAATTTTCAAAACAAACATACTTTATCAAGGGCATTTAAGAAGCATTTTCAGATGTCTATTCCTGCTTTCAGAAAAGCATATTCAAATGTTGCTTATGAAAACAAGATTATAAAACAACTGGAGTATTCAATAAAGAGGATTAAAGAAATTAAAGTTGCATATTTGAAATTTGAGCGAACACATAGAAATAAGCAAGCATATTCTACTTTATGGAAGCAAATAATGGAATTTGCCAAGAAATACAATCTGACAGATAAAGGCTTCAAATACGTTAGTATCAGTTTGGATAGCCTTGATATTACGGAAATAGATAAATGCCGATTTTTGATTGGTATAACTGTTCCCTATTCAATGGAAATTCCTAAAGGTTTCAGTGTTCTAAACATACAAACAGGTCTATATTCGGTATTCAATATAAAAGGAAGATACCATGAATTAAATAGAATTTATCGGGATATTTACCTTGATTGGTTACCTAATAGCAAGTATCGTTTAAGAGAACAAATGACTTTTGAAATATATACCAATACTCCCGATAAAGCAAGCATGGAAGAATTGGTAACGGAAATCTATTTACCTATTGAAGTAAAACAAAAGATAAAATGAAAGACGAAATAATTCAATTTTTAAAAGAGAACATCATTGGTAAAACATTGCTTACTGGTGCAGTCTATAAATTAGAGAACGGAAATTTAGAAGGCGTATATAACGACAAAATGACATTCTCAAATTTAGTGACAACGGGAAACGGTTTCAAGTTCGACATGACAACTGTTACCCAAGAATTGGTTTACAATTTGGATGATAAAGGAGCAAGAACCACCATAGCCAAAGATTATACAGGAACGAGTGTGTTTTGTTATGAATTGGCAATGCGAAAAAGCACAAAGCAAATCACAGGTTATATGCGCTGTGTTTCAACAACAGTTCAAGATTCCACAATGGAAGCCGTAGTTTGTGGAATATTTGATGTAACTTTGACGGGATAGAGCTAAAATGGCAAGAAAATCAGTTGTTATATAGAGATAATCCCATAGGAGAAGATAAATATAAACCTGTCGCTTTCAATTCTAAAGTTCGTTTTTATCTTGATAACGGGAAAGTCGTATTTGAATATTTGCCAACGCTTTGGGATATATCCCCTGACACATTGGAAAAAAGGTTGTCTAAAGATGATTATCCTCCTTATATATCAAAAGAACAGTGACTGAATGAAAAGAAGTAAAATCGAATAATAGCATAATGAAATAAGCTACTTATACGATGAAAAAGGTAGTAGATAAGATATTAGAGCAAGTAGAGGTTGATATTTCAGAAATCGACCTCTACGGCTATAATATTATCGAAACTTCTCTTTCAATGGTACATAGGCTGCAAACAGTTCTTAATGATTTGAGAACGAAAATACAAACCTATATATTTCCAACCAAAGAGGATGAAATCTTATTTTTCAAGACACAGAAACCGGAGATACTCGGTCGGTTGCTATTCTTCTATAAGATATACAAGATTGAAACACAATGTCCTAATGGTAGCGATGAAGTGATTAGAAATTATATCAATCGGGAACTGGATAATCTAACCTATTTCTTCAATCGCAATTTGGACTTTTATCAATACTACCGTTCACACTCCACTGTGTATGATGAATATTATTTTGTTCGTGGAAAGGTAGATTTGCGGTTATGTACCGATAGCGCACAGTTTGACAAAGACCCTAATTTTTCAACCGGATATGATTATAAAGTCGCAAAAATACTTGCCAATGAAATGTTACGCATTTATCTGAATAAGCGATTGGTGAAACTGGTAACGAATAATCAGATAGAAGATAATCTACAAAGATGTTTCAAATACCCGTTCCGCTTCACAGGCAAAAAAGTCATATCTGATCGAACTGGGATATTCTCTTGTATCCACCGATATAAATCGGTTTATTTTCTTCAAGCTGCGATAATTCGAAGATTTCTTTGATTTATGTGTCTCCAGCATCTAAATAAAGCGACAGTAAGCTCATAAAACCATCCTATCAGCCAGTTCATACCTTCTTTTGTCAGTTTTGCACACATCTTTTTTTATATTGAAGGCAATGGCAATGGGGAAGGCAAAGTCCATGAAGACCTTGTCCTTTCCAAAATGTCGGAAACGTTTGTAGTCATATTGTTTTTAATTTGTCCGAACACGGCTTCCGGTTCTATGCATCTCTGCCCTCTGTGTTTCAGTCCTTTCTCTGAGCAGAGCAGTTCTTTGGCTCTCCGCTTGTATTGTCTAAGCCTATGATTCAGTTCTATCGTCCTGTTTCCTTTTGCTTTAAAACAGCGGCATCGCAGGGGACAGCCTTCACACCTGACAGCTCTGTACCGTGCATTTTCGCTGACATATCCGGATGCGGTTTTCACATTCCTGGTGCCTATCCTCCGCATCCTTTGCCCCATAGGGCAGATGCAGAAGTCATGTTCTTCATTGTAGTAGAAGTTTTCGGCCTTGAACGGGTCCGGTTTGAATCTCGGCCGCTGCTCCATGTGGAAATAGTTGTACTTTACGTAGGCTTCCATGCCGTTTTCGGACATGAAGCGGTAATTCTCTTCGGAGCCATAGCCGGAATCAGCAACCACCGTATGGGCCATCCGGTCATACCTGTTTGAAAAAGATTGCAGGAAAGGAATCAGGGTCAGTGTATCCGTAGGGTTCGGGAAGAGTGCAAAATCGGTGATGAACTGATTTTCGGTGCCGATTTGAAGGTTGTAACCGGGCTTCGTCTGTCCGTTGCGCATGGCATCCTCCTTCATTCTCATAAAAGTAGCGTCCTTGTCCGTCTTGGAATAGGAATTCCTCTCTTGCAGTGTTTCCAGATGGCAGTCGTATTCCTGCAGTTTGTCCCTGTGTTCTTCCAGTTCCTTCAGCTGTTTGCGTTTTTTTTCAGTTCAGTCTTTTCCTCTTTCGCGGATGGCTCGGAAACCTGTTCCAATGCATGACGCAATTCTCCTGCCATTTCAGTCAGCATGGCCGGAGTGAACTCAACCTCCTCATTGTTCTCTGATGACTTCTCCCGGGCAATGACATCGTCTATCTGCCCTAACAGGACATGTATCTTCTTCATCAGGCGTTCACGGTTCCGCTCAACCGTTTTTCGCCAGACGAAAGTGTACTTGTTGGCTTTGGATTCGATCTTTGTCCCGTCAATGTATTCCACATTCAGGCTGATGAAGCCTTTGGAAGAGAGAAGAAGTACGGTTTGCGTAAACACCTCGTTGATTTCCTTCTTCACCCGGTTGCGGAAACGGTTGATGGTAATGAAATCCGGTTTCTCATATCCGGCCAGCCAGATATAATGGATGTCACGGTGAAGAAGCTTTTCAATTTTCCGGCAGGAGTAGATGTTGTTCATATAGGCATACAGAATGACCTTGAGCATCATCTTGGGGTGGTAAGGGCTGCGGCCGCATTCCTTATACAGCTTTCTGAAACTTTCAAGATTCAAGCCCTCAACCAGGGCGTCAACCATGCGCACCGGATCGTTTTCTGCAATATCCTCATCAATTCTTTGAGGGAAAAAGAACGGTTTGGTTGGGAATGTAAGGACGAAAATGTATCTTTGTCATAGTGAAATTCTTATGCCTAAAGATACAGAATCTTTAGGTAATAACAAAGCCCCAGCTTGTGAAAGTCGGGGCTTTGTACGTAAAATAATGAAGGTGTGCATTTTGACACACCTTCATTTCTTTTTATGGTGAAATCTACTCTGAAAAATGACATTTTGGGGAACTTTTACGCCAATATTCCCCTAAAAATAGCTTGAAAAAAAGTAATACCATGATAGATATAACCATGACTTTTAGGCTATTTCTTCTCCCGAACTTTGCGGCAAATCAATAAGTTAGCAATATGGAGATTATAACATTTGAGTCAAAAGCCTATAAGGAACTTGACAACAAGATTACCGCCATAGCAGACTACATTTTCAATCACTTGGACGAAAACAAGACTGATGAAGATGAAATTTGGGTGGATAGTTACGAAGTCTGCACGTTCCTGAAAATCAGTGACCGTACTTTACAACGCCTACGGGCGGCAGGAATGATTTCTTACTCCGACATCAAGGGGCATTACTTTTACAAGATTAAGGAAGTAAAGCGAATGTTGGAAGAACGCCTGATTAAGCGTGATAAGGAGTGTATAAATGAACTGATAACCAATCATCAGAAATATGTTGGAAAATATAAAGCCCCTAAACAGTATTTCACGAACTTTTCTTCTCCCGGTGTTTGGGTAATGCTTACCCCGTTTTTGTTAAGTGACTGTATGATGTTCTATTTTTTTATGGTTATAATATCAGTAAGAAAAGCAACGACAGGAAAAGCAGAGCCACGCCCAGCGCATAAACGGCTGAAAGGCAGACACGGAGCAGGAAACAGGTGACACGAAATACGATATACGCCGTTATCGTCGTGCCCGCTCCGGCTACGCTGGTGAACCGCCATGCAAGGCAGAGCAGCAACGCCCGCCAAAGGTTTTATAAATGCTTTTCCGTTTCATCGCTTGGTTGTTTTTAGCGGGCAGGGCTTTGACACCCCGCCCGGATTGGTATTTGGTTATGCCGCACGAAACACAAAACCGTCATCAAACCAGTAATCGCACATAAACAGGTCACGGGCGAACTTTTCATAATCGAAATAGGTCTTTGCGAACTCCGGCAGGTCGTAACATTCTTCTATGATTTCATAGGCGAAATCTTCTTCATCGTCATATTGACCCCGATACTCGTCCCGGAAATCACGTATAAGGTCGTCCGCATCTTCCTCGCTCAAATCATGGCTTTTGTAGTTGCACCACACGAAAAAGGCTTCCTGTTCGGTGTCGTTCAAATCCTCTACCGCATCACGCAAAGAAAAGAAGTTTTCAGAAATCCAGCTTTCGGAAATCAGGGCTTCCGGGATATTCTCGTAATCCTGAAACATATATTCCGCATCTTCTTCGTCCTTGTGAAGCTCCCGGCAGGCTTCGTAAAACTCTTCCTTGTCCGCATAATCCGAAAGGTCCAGCCACGCGCCGAACAGTGAACCGTTGTTATATTTGCCGTAAGTGCCTACATAAACTTTTGCTTCCGATAATACCTTTGCTTCCATATTGCTGTAATTTTTAAGTTTTTAATTTTATGCGGATTCAAGAGGTGAGGGAGTTGAAGTTTCACTGAACTTTTTTCCTGTTTCCCGTAAATCCTTTTTTTTATGCGTCTTCCGGTCGGGTCGGTCGTTTTCGTTTCACATAGGCTCAAAAGGGTAGTGTTTAGAGTTTGCAAGGTTTTGGACAAAAAATACCTCGCAAGGCAGGGAAGATTTTTTCGCCAAACCGGAACGGCTCGACCTTGCAAAATCGTGAAGAACACGTAACTACCTTTGCCTATTGAAATGATAAAAACGACTGTCCCGGTTGGGGGACTGCGTAAGAGGAAGATTTACAGATAAGGAAACTGGGGAAAAGTGCCTGTTCTCTTTCGTCTTTTAGGGAACACTCCATGCGGGCGGGAAAGGCAAGGGTATGGCAAGTTTACCTTGCGGTACGCTTGTGCGGGTTTCCAACGGCTCTTTTCACGGAATACAGTCAGCCATGCCACGCACGGTTGGCGTTTCGGGGAATGTGCCAGTTGGAGAAAGATAATAATTACAAGTATGCAAACTATCCATTCACTGGAAATCGAAGTTGTAGGCTATTCAATCCATTAAATGATTGATAATTCGTATCTTTGTAAAAAAATAGTTTATGAAGAAAATATTAAAATTTATCATGGCAGTATTGCCTATAATTATATCTGTAATAGCTCTAATTATTAGCTATTTATCCTACTATACATCAAAACAGAGTTTTGAGTATGGAATTAGTAAAGATATGATAATTCATACGCCAGCAATAAAAGAAAAGATAGATTCACTTGAACTATCTTTTAACTTAAATAATGACAATTCAGAATTACAAGGTATTTGTATAACCTTGCCCAATAGCATACAAGAAAAACCAATATTTGTCAATACTAAGCCTATTAATTTAAGTAAGCACTATTTAGAACAGTTAGCTAAAAATTATCTGTATGAATTTGTAGAAGCCAAAGATTCTGTGGTTATAGTTGGAACTTTTGCTATACCCATAATAATTGATTACTCTGCAATAGCGTACGGATTCCCTCAAACTCTTAGAGAAAATAGACTTTTAGTTTTTAATTTACATTTTTGTGACAACATTTTAGATTTAAGTTTTTCCAATACTTATTTAATTAGTAGATGCGGATATCCCCTAAAAAATCATACTTTTTATACAGGTGTTTTTTCTTCTCCTTTGGAAGAAAAAATTAAAAAAAAACAAGACCAAATAGATATTCAGGAATTACTAAAAGGTCAGTTAGACGAAATTACACATAATTTTAAGCAAAAATGAGTGCTATTTTAAGCGTCTTTTCAAATAGGGAATTAGCTTTTCTAATTTGGTTAGTTATCCTATTGGTTTATTTTCTAATTAAGAACAGATGGAGATACCATTTGAAAAGAATTATAATATCTGCATTTACCCTCAAATTGGTAGTTATATATACAACTTTGGCTATTTATGCATCTATAATTGTTATACTACTTTATTTATTAAATATTTGGGGAATATTTCTTTGAAAGATACAGTTGTATGGCTGATAGTTTCTGCATTAGGTACTGCTTTTACATTAAATAGAATAAAAAGATTTTGGTTATTTTACTGACTTAATTAAAAGTAATATTGCAGTTACAGCCATCGTACAATTCATGATAAATCTATATTCATTTAGTTTGATTACTGAATTGATAGCTCTTCCTGTTGTAGCATTTATAACTGCACTTAGCGTATATTCTGAATATTATACAGAGAATGGCAAAGATTACCAAAAAAACACATTCATGCCTAAATAAGTTGCTTATTATTATCGGGCTAGTTTATTTAGGATTTGCATTATACAAAACAATTATAGAATTTAATACAACTAATTGGAATGACGTTTCCCAACAGTTCTTATTACCTTTGATTCTAACGATTTTATTTATTCCTTACTACTGGGGATTAACATTATATATGAATTACGAAATAATGTTTGTTGCTATTAATGTAATATTTAGAGATAAAGACAAATATGAAAAATGTAAAATCAAATTTTTTATATACTGTATTATGGGCATTTAAATCTGAAACGAATTAATCGTATAAAGCATAAAATAGCATTCCTTGCATATCAAGATGCTGCTAATTATAAAGATTATTTCAAAAAAGCTGCACAAGCTCCATTATATATGAAATCTTCTATTACGAATAAAATGAAAATTAAACTTTTTAATAATATTGGTGGTTGCTGCAAAGCATTATCTGATTTGCAATTAGGCGAATTTAGCGAATGGAAAAAACTTGATGGATTAAATGAATTTTATAGTATTACGAATTATTACCTTATAAAAAAAGATGGGTTATCTAATTTAGTACTATCATTACAAGGAGAAGAATTATATATCCATAAATTAGAATTATCACTATCAATACTATCTCCTGAAGAACGGAATTATGCCATATCAAAGTTTCAAGAATCTGTACTCAATATAGTAAGAATACTTTCATTAAGTTTACCGGATGATATATATAATTTCGCTAAAAAAACGATTGTAATTATAGCGATGATATTTTCTCATTAAGTATTAAAACTGAAATTTTAGGAAATATGGAATCATTTACATTGGCTATAAAATCCAAATAACAGGTTGACGTATGAATAGTATATGATTGATGATTGTAAAATAGTATAAAAATATCGGGTAGTGATTGAGCTACCCGATAAATGAGAAGTTTAGCTACCGAAATCGTTACCTATTTGTCACCTAAACGGTCATAGGTAACGAAACCTACCGGACGGCGTTCTTTCTGCTGCTTCGACTGGCTTAGAAGCTGGGTAAGGGCTTGGTACAGTTCGTTGAACTGTGCATCGGTGCTTACCTCCAGTTCCTCAATGCGCCTTAACAGCTCCTCGTAACCTATTACCATTTGGCGCATGAGGACGAAAGCCCGCATGATTGAAATGTTTACTTCTATGGCTACTTTGGAACGGAGAACCGAAGAAAGCATGGCTACGCCTTGTTCTGTGAAAGCCATAGGCAAGGCTGCGCCAAAGTTGTAGTCAGGAGGTATCACATTTTGTGATACCCCTATGGATAACAGCAAGTTGGCTTCTTCTTTGGAAAGTACAAACATAAAATCGCCCGGAAAACGCTCGATATTGCGCTTGACCGCCTGCTTTAAGGCTCGTGTTTCCACTTGGTAGAGTTCTGCCAAATGATAATCGAGCATTACCCGGTAACCTCTTACTTCAAAAATTTTGTTTTGGATAATCTGTAAGTCCATAATCGTATATTTTAGGGGATTTAGTAATGTTGGAATAATAGTAAGGACTGGTCACAAATTGTGACCAGTTCCCAACAATCAAGATTACATAGCGACTTCCTTGTAAATCTTTTCGATGCCGACAAACTTCTTGTCAAGCCCCTGCATATCGCTGCCTATCTTGCTGTTAGTGATGCGGGCATAGATTTGGGTCGTTTCAATGTTCGTGTGTCCCAACATTTTAGACACCGTTTCAATAGGTACGCCCTTTGACAGCGTGGTAGTCGTTGCGAACGTGTGCCGGGCAAGGTGAAATGTCAAGTTCTTTTTAATACCGCACACATCGGCAATCTCTTTCAGTAGGCTAGGCCAGCAGCGCTTTGCCACCTTGCGGTGGTAAGTTTCCACTAACCTGCCCCCGAACCGTACGTACATGTCTCCATGTATCCGGTTTGATGTTCAATTTAGAACTGAACTGTGAGATTTCACCGTTCAAAGACAGACGAATCATGATGCAAACCGTTCCGTCTTTGTTTACCTGATTCTTTCTTAGATAGAACAGAATCTTAAATGTACTCTTACTCATATCCTTTTTTAATTTAGCTCCGTTACAGTGGGTGTAATGACTTCCCTCTGCAAAGGAATAATTAATAATTGGGTTACAAGCAGACATTTGAACGTCAATGAGCGACAAATCAAGGACTTACATCGAAAATCGTTACTATTTTCATAGGCTGATTTTTAGTAACGATTTTGTAACGGAACTTTGTCTGAAGTGGGCATTTGAATGTCTTTCGGTTGTCCACCGGATAAATAGAAAAAGTCCCGTAAAACGTTGATTTTACGGGACTTGTCTTAAATTGACTACCTAATGTCTTAGGTTTCAGCGGAGAGACAGGGATTCGAACCCCGGGTGCCTCGCAGCACAACGGTTTTCAAGACCGCCGCAATCGACCACTCTGCCACCTCTCCAAAACTTCTTTTTCAAGAAGTGCTTCTCTCTTAAAGCGGTGCAAAGGTACAAATCATTTTTAAATCTGCAAACATCTTTCCCGTTTTTTCACGAAATAATTGTACTTTTGTACCCATGATATACCCACAGAACTTTGAACAGAAGATAGGCTTCGACCAAATACGCCAACTGCTAAAAGAAAAATGTCTCAGTACGCTTGGCGAAGAGCGAGTGACAGATATGGTGTTCTCCGACCGCTTTAATGAAGTAGAAGAACGCCTGGATCAGGTTACAGAATTCGTACGTATACTTCAAGAAGAAGATAATTTTCCGGCACAATATTTTTTTGATGTACGTCCGTCCCTGAAACGGATACGGGTGGAAGGCATGTATTTGGACGAGCAGGAGCTTTTCGACCTGCGCCGCTCTTTAGAAACGATACGCGACATTGTACGCTTTTTGCAAAAAAGCGAAAATGAAGAAGAGGAGGAAACCACATCTCCTTATCCTTGTCTGAAGCGACTGGCAGGAGACATAACGGTATTCCCGCAACTTATCGGAAAAATAAACGGCATTCTTTCTCCCTACGGAAAAATAAAGGATAACGCCTCGGCAGAACTGGCGCGCATCCGCCGCGAACTGGCAAGTACAATGGGGAGTATCTCACGCTCATTGAACAGCATTCTGCGCAATGCCCAATCGGAAGGTGTTGTAGACAAAGACGTAACCCCCACAATGCGCGACGGGCGACTGGTGATTCCTGTAGCTCCAGCCTTGAAACGAAAAATAAAAGGCATCGTACATGACGAATCCGCCAGTGGTAAAACCGTATTCATCGAACCCGCCGAAGTAGTGGAAGCCAACAATCGCATCCGCGAACTCGAAGGGGACGAACGGCGGGAGATTATCCGCATCCTTATGGAATTTTCCAATTTGTTGCGCCCATCCATTCCCGATGTTTTGCTGTCATATGAATTTCTTGCCGAAATAGATTTCATACGTGCCAAGGCCTTGTTTTCCGAGCAAATCACCGGACTGAAACCGGCTTTTGAAAACAAGCAGGTTATAGACTGGACAATGGCGGTACATCCGCTGTTGCAACTCTCTCTTGCCAAACATGGGAAAAAAGTTATACCGCTGGATATAGAGCTGGACGAAAAACAACGTATTCTCATCATCTCCGGTCCCAACGCCGGCGGAAAATCTGTCTGCCTGAAAACCGTAGGGTTGCTGCAATACATGTTGCAATGCGGTCTGCTCATCCCGATGCACGAACGTAGCCATGCCGGCATATTCAGCAATATATTCATTGACATCGGCGACGAGCAGTCTATCGAAGATGACCTCAGCACCTACTCCTCGCACCTGACCAATATGAAGATAATGATGAAAAACTGCAACGAACGCAGTCTCATCCTTATCGACGAGTTCGGTGGCGGTACGGAACCCCAGATTGGCGGAGCGATAGCCGAAGCAGTGTTGAAACGTTTCAACCAAAAGCAGACGTTCGGCGTTATTACTACACACTACCAGAATCTGAAGCATTTTGCCGAAGACCATGATGGGGTGGTAAACGGAGCCATGTTATACGACCGCCATTTGATGCAAGCCCTTTTTCAGCTCCAGATAGGTAATCCGGGCAGTTCATTTGCCGTAGAGATTGCCCGTAAAATCGGATTGCCGGAAGATGTAATCTCCGATGCTTCGGAAATTGTAGGCAGTGAATACATCAATGCCGACAAGTACCTGCAAGATATTGTACGCGACAAACGTTATTGGGAAGGCAAACGTCAGACTATCCGGCAACGCGAAAAGCATATGGAGGAAACCATTGCCCGTTATCAGACAGAGATAGAAGAGTTGCAAAAATCGCGCAAGGAAATTCTGCAGAAAGCCAAAGAGGAGGCGGAACAACTGATGCAGGAAGCTAATGCCCGCATAGAAAACACCATCCGCGCCATTAAAGAAGCGCAGGCCGAAAAGGAAAAGACACGCCAGATACGGCAGGAATTAAATGATTTCCGCGAATCGCTGGACACCCTCACCGCTAAGGAGCAGGAAGAAAAAATTGCCCGCAAAATAGAAAAACTGAAAGAAAAACAAAACCGGAAAAAGGAGAAGAAAGCCAACAAGAATCAGGAAAATACATTGTCTGCACAAGCGTTGGCAGAGCAACAGGCAAAGAAAGAAGCCGAACGTCTGGCAGCAATCGTACCCGGAAGCTATGTCAAGATAAAAGGACAGACCTCAGTCGGCGAAGTATTGGAGATAAACGGCAAGAAAGCCATCGTTGCGTTCGGAAGTATCAAAACCACAGTCAAGCTGGATAGGCTGGAACGGACAAATGCGCAGCCTAAGCAAGTGGATGTCTCTACCAAGAGTACCTATATCAGTTCTCAGACGCAAGACAGCATGTACGAAAAAAAGCTGAACTTCAAGCAAGATATAGATGTACGCGGCATGCGTGGAGACGAAGCCCTACAGGCTGTGACCTATTTCATAGACGATGCCATATTGGTAGGAATGTCACGCGTACGCATCCTACACGGAACCGGTACGGGCATCCTGCGCACGCTTATCCGCCAATATCTGCAAACCGTGCCCGGTGTAAGCCATTTTGCCGATGAGCACATTCAATTTGGCGGAGCGGGGATTACGGTTGTAGACTTAAGCTAATTGAAATTTAAAAATCGAGCAACAGAAAACTGCAAAGTTACAATATTAACAATCCTGATAAACAAATAATCCAATAACCCATTAGCAAGATGAAATCAATCAAAGAACTATATCGCATCGGCACCGGTCCTTCAAGCAGCCATACCATGGGACCTCGCAAGGCAGCCGAGATATTTCTGGAAAGACATCCGGAAGCTGCATCGTTCAAAGTAACATTATACGGCAGTCTGGCGGCAACAGGCAAGGGTCACATGACCAACATTGCCATTACCGAAGTGCTACAGCCGATAGCACCGGTAGAGATTATCTGGGAGCCTAAGATTTTTCTCCCCTTCCACCCTAACGGAATGAAGTTTGTCTCCATTGACAAAGCAGGAAAAGAGACCGACCGATGGACAGTGTTCAGTATCGGCGGCGGCGCTCTGGCAGAAGAGAATGACGGAGCATCCTCGGTCAATACACCCGATGTGTATTCCATGAGCAGCATGACGGAAATCATGCAATGGTGCGAACGTACAGGAAAGAGCTATTGGGAATACGTCAAGGAATGTGAAGACAGCGATCTATGGGATTACCTGCAAGAAGTATGGAAAACCATGCAGGATGCCGTGAAACGGGGATTGGAACAGGAAGGTGTGTTGCCCGGTCCGTTGAATCTACGCCGTAAAGCTTCCACTTACTATATACGTGCCAGCGGATACAAACAATCCCTGCAATCGCGCGGACTGGTATTTGCCTATGCATTGGCGGTAAGTGAAGAAAATGCTTCGGGCGGCGTCATCGTCACTGCTCCTACGTGCGGCTCGTGCGGAGTGATGCCTGCCGTACTCTATCACCTTTCCAAAAGTCGTGATTTCAGTGATACGCGTATCTTGCGCGCCCTTGCCACAGCCGGGTTGGTAGGAAACATAGTAAAGACCAACGCTTCCATTTCAGGCGCGGAAGTAGGCTGCCAGGGAGAAGTCGGCGTAGCCTGTGCAATGGCTTCGGCAGCCGCCAACCAACTTTTTGGCGGCAGCCCCGCACAAATAGAATATGCTGCGGAAATGGGTTTGGAACATCATCTGGGAATGACCTGCGACCCGGTATGCGGACTGGTGCAGATTCCTTGTATAGAACGGAATGCCTATGCCGCCGCACGCGCCTTGGATGCCAACCTTTACTCCTCTTTCACCGATGGTATGCACCGGGTATCTTTCGACAAAGTAGTAGCAGTTATGAAAGAAACCGGAAACGACCTTCCGTCGCTTTACAAGGAAACAAGTGAAGGCGGACTGGCTAAAGATTATAAACCGATGTAGCAGTCAGAGACAAAAGCACGTCCAACTTACTCAAAACAAAATAAAGAATCTCTTCTCTTAATATGTAAGGAGAAGAGATTCTTCATTTTGTTCCGGTTATACCTCAATCAAACAAGATTAACGCCCGGTCTTCAGCTCATCTATCGGCCAGTGCGTATCGTCCTTATTGCCACTTACATCACGTTTCTGCAATAAATTACCGTCTCCGGCATAGAACAACTGATACTCCTCATTACCTCTCTCCACTTCGATAACATACTGGACAGGCTGTACGGGATATTCAAGCATATCAATATCTTCCCGTTTCCACTGCGCATATTCTCCGCCTTCGAAAGCGGTCTGTACCGTAGGCGGCAAACCTTCCCAAAGAATATCCGTCTCCGTCAATTTCCAGGTTGCCTGAACATCATACCACACATCCATTTCCCTGCCGTCCATCCAACAGTCGGCTACGAAATAATCGCCTTTCCGTTCCCATTCAATGTCCATGGCAGCAGGATATTTGTCCTTAAGGGCTTTCGACACGGCATCGGGAACTGTTATATTATCGTTTTTGTCGTCATCATCGCACGCACCGAAAGCCATTGCCGCAATGAACATCATCGCTAATACTTGAATTTTTGTTTTCATCTTCTTGGCAAAAAAATTTAAAGTTATACATTCTGCAGTATTACAATCAATCGTCCATGCCTACAAATTTTCCTTTGCTGTTGAATTTCAAGGAATAGTCATTGGCAAGTTCAACTTCCACCCCGCTGCGTCTGCGTTCAATCTTGGTGATGACCTCCTGCGGGAAGTTCGTCTTTACATACTCTTTCACAGATACCGGAATCAGAGCTTCGGGCACAGCAGCCTTCTTGCAATCCACATCAGTCCAGTTTCCGTTGCTGTCAAAATCAATCTCCGTACGGTCGGTCAACAGCACCTCATAACTTTTCGAGCCCAGTATTCCGGTTTCAATCTTGATATGCGAGATTTGCGGATCGGTGAAATACCGGTTGATGAAGTTACGGGCTGTCAAAGGCAACTGCTTGGCATCGCGCGTAATGACATCACCGGCAAATGCCAACTGAACGGCTACAAGAGCCAACACAAGGATAGATAATACTTTCTTCATAATCGTTATTTTTTAATGTTACTGATTTGTTTCATATCATTCACACTGCAAATAACGACAGAGAAATAGGAAAGATTTGGGAATAATCAGTGTTAACGGTTATTTTTATTTTCTTTAACAAGTAGAAAGCAATGCATCCCATCCTGCCATTCGTAAGTAAGCCTCAAAAAAGAAATCCGGGCTATGGAACGGGCTATGGCGAGTCCCAGTCCGGTGGAATCTTTCTTTCCGTCAATACTATGGTAGAAACGGCGGAACAACTTCTCACCGTCCAAAGGAGTATCACCTGTATTCTTTATTACCAGCGAATCCGGAGTAGTGAGTATCTGCAACTCTCCCCCATCCGCATTATGAAGCAATGCATTCTTCACCAGATTGGAAACCAGAATCTGTGCCAACGAATGATTACAGCGGATAATAAAAGGCTGTTCCCCCTGCTTACGCAGCAAGCGCACCTGCTTATGTTCGTATATATCCATCAAATCAGGCAGAAGGTTTTCCAGTATCTCGTCCACCGATACATCCTCCGACTCCGTGTACTGCCCGTTCTCTATACGGGAAAGCAGCAGCAAGGACTTATTCAGTTTCACCGCACGTCCCAACGTTGAATAGATTTCATCCAGTTCCTTCATCTGCTGTTCGGTCAGGCCGTCGCTTTCAGCCAGCAGTTCCACTTTACCGCGCACGATGGCAAGCGGTGTCTGCAACTCATGCGATGCGTTTTCTATAAACTGCTTCTGCTCTTCATAAGCCTTGTAACTGCGGTTGCCCATATCCACCGCAGCCTCGCTCAACTGACGGAATTCACGTATCTTCGTAGGGTTCTCCAATGCCGGAACTTCTTTGCCGGGCTGGATGCCGTGCAACCAGTCCAGTAACTTATGCAACGGGCGGAATACCCCTTTCAATATCACTTGAATGCCCACCGATGTACAAATCAGCAACAGCAGGAACAAAGCCCCCAAATACCAGAGCATTGCCTCCACCATATCGTCCCGTTCCAAAATGGAAATCATCAGAGTAAGCTCGTAAAACTGTCCGTCGGGCATGCGGAATGCCGTACGCATCACGCGTACCGGTTCGTTCTCGTCCTCAAGTTCGATATACACGGTAGAGTCATAAAAAACTTCCTGATAATGATTTCCCTCCTGTTCAGAGATGGGACGGAATTTATAAAAAGACATCAATGAGCCCTCCGTTTCAAGAAGGGAAGAATCGTGAAGTACGTGTTCTATTAATATTTCGGCATAATTTTCCAGCGTATCGTCCGTTTCATCAACAACCTCATCAATAATGGCATAATAAAACAATACCCCCATACAGCCATCAGGACAAATAGCAATAAGGAGATTTTACGATATGTATAATATACCAGTTTCATAATTCGGACAATTTATAGCCAAAGCCATAAACAGCTTTCAGCTCCACAGAGGCATTGGCCTGCTTCAGCTTCTTGCGCAGGTTCTTCACCTGCGAATATATGAAATCCAACGAATCTGCCTGGTCAATATTATCACCCCACACCGACTCGGCAAGGCTCATTTTATTGATAACCCGGTTGGCGTTCACCACAAAGTAATACAGCAGGTCGAATTCCTTACGGTTCAGTTGCAAAGGAGCACCGCCTACTTCCGCCTGCCGTTTGTCCGGATAGAGCAACAAATTGCCCACGGTGACAGACATATCGCCTTGTGCCTGACGGCGGCGTATTAAAGATTTTATGCGTGCATTCAGTTCTGCCAGATGGAAAGGCTTCGTCAGATAATCATCCGCCCCCAGTTCCAGACCGTCCACTTTATCGTCCAGCGAATCCTTGGCGGAGATGATGAGCACACTGTCCGTACGGCGCAAGTGCTTCAGCTCGCGCAACAAATCCAGACCGCTTCCTCCCGGCAGCATAATGTCCAATAGGATACAGTCGTAATCATAGTCGTTTATCTTGTCCAGGGCCGAAAAATAATCGGCAGCCGTTTCTACGACAAATTTCTCTTTCAGGAGCGAAGTGCGGATTGTTTCCCGCAAATCTTGCTCATCTTCTACAATCAGGATTTTCATGTCGGCAAAAAAACTCACAAATCTGGAATCATTCTGGAATTACCCGTATATCAATTGGAAACGGCATCTTCCCCATACACCTCTTCCAGCAGTTCCTCTTTCGCCATGGAGATTTTGCCATCCGCGGAAACCGTCAGCCGGAGAGGCACATAAAGGTCGGATTGCGGATAGCAGATGCTGGCAGCATAGATAATGCCCTGAGGCGTTGTCTTATCATAGACCAGTCCTTCCAGAATGGCATATTTCAGAAAGCGGGCATCGACCAGTGAGGCGAAACTTTCCTTCGTAAACACCTTGTCCACAATCTGTTTTCCGCCACAAGTGATGCGCAGCGCAATGCTGTTGTCGATAAACCTCTCTCCCTGCTCATTCGTCACAACAGGCAGACTCTCGTCCGGGCGGCGGACAACAGACGAGCGGTACTCTCTGCCTTTGTAGGTAATGGTTACTTTCGTATCGGAAACCTGCATACGCTGTGGAGCAGATATCACTGTGCTGTCTTTCATCAAGACCTGTACATCGTCTCCGCCTTTATTCCGCGATGTGCAGGAAATAACCGACAACATCACCACACAAGTCACTATATAAACAAGAGTCTTCATTGATTCTTTTTTTTATTGACAAGGGCAAAGGAACAAAAAGAGCGGGAAAAATACAAATGAAAGCCATTAAAAACAGCAAGGGAGCATACCAAAAGGAAAACATCAGGTACATTCTGCCCCCTCTCATTACCGTCAAGCATATCCGTATATCCTAAGAATCTGCCTTCAATCAAGGTTCGTCCAGGTAACGGACGATTATTCCCACTTGCCTCGGCATAAATGTCCGCACCCTTGCGTGGTATCCCGTAAGCAGCAATTCCGCATACAATTCGCTGTTACGTTTAATCCAGCGCGTCAGCGTACGGATAGCACACCGTACCGTTGTGTTGGGACAATACAGGCATGCCAGCTCTCTTTTCGTATACGTTCTGATACGGAAGTCATTTTCATTTTCCATAGTTTTTTTGCAGATTTATCATCAAAGTTTTTTTATTAGAGATACAAAGATACAACATCCGGAAGGCGAAGTCAAGCAATCGGAGAAAAGATATGAACCTTTCCTGAAAAAAGTTCATATCCCTCTCTTTTACTTTCGCTTACCGTTCCAGGCAGACTGAAAGAATGTTATCCCAACGGATTTTCTTCTTCCCCGTTTCCGCCGGTTCCCGGAACAGAACCGCCTCCCGAAACAGTTTCCGTTTTTTCCCAACTTGCTCTCGTCACGCTGGCACGTGTCAGCATCTCCCTGAAGTACTGTCCCGGCGTAAAAATTATTTTCCGACGATAAACCGTATCCGACTTCACATCCTCTTCCCTGTCCTGACTCTTTGCATTGATGCCCGGTCGGAAACAACCGAAATCACCCAACTGTACGGAAAATCCCTTGTTAATGTTAATGTTCAATGTGTCTATCAAGCCATCCAGAACCATCTTTACCACACCACGCGGGGCCATGCCTATCTTGGTGACTTCATCGCACAAATCGCCAAACTGTATTATACCAAGCGTTTTCAGTTGCGCTACATACTTTTCCGTTTTTGTCTGATCAAAACCGAATACTTTCTTTTTCACTTCGTAATTCAATGCCATAACTTTTTTTAATTTAAACGATTAATAAATTTGTTTTTCGGTTTTGTTTGCTCGTCAGTTTGCAAAACCTGCTTCTCTGTGATCACAATACAAAGATACAACAGGCGCAAAGCGACATGGTGCTTTAACTGTCGTTTCAGTAAGTTACAGTCATGATAAAGAGGATTAATATCAACAGATAAGCTATTGATAAACAAAGATATATATACCTATAAAAAACTTTTCACTTTTTTCCTGCATACACCACATTTCTCCCCATTCCGTATCTCACCAACACTCCGTCTCTGATAAACTGATTCAAATCGTTAACGGCCTGCTTGTAGCTACGTCCCGTCAGACGGGCATACTGGGCACGGTTGATGCAAGGATTCCGCTGCAAATATTCGTCCAGCAATTGAAAACGGCGCTCCATAGACGAAAGGTTATCCGAGGAAAGCGGCACGGCGGGTTGCGGCCTGCGCTCAAGCCTCATCTTACCACTTAAATCTTCGTGAAATTTCTTTCCCAGACGGAAATTCAGTCCGCGCAAGGCAACTGACGCGGCACGTACCTCATCTTTCTCCATCGCACGGCGCCGGCAACTTAATGAGGGCGTAAAATAGCCCAACTCGCCCAATTCTACCGTCCAACCGTTGGCCAGGCAATCGCGCAGCTCGTCCATGAACGCTGCCATCGCACCCTCAAGCACGCTGCGGCTGATACCCGTAAACAAGTGGACACGGTCTATAAACTCTTTTCTATCAATCGTTCCCTTAGCCACAAAACGGGCGTAAAGGGGTTGTTGCTCACCGGTGCGGCGAATATCAGGTTTCTCCAGAAGGTCATAATAGGCACTCATACTTTTCAAGATGCTAAGTTTTCACCATTGCTACACTCAGCATCCTTTCTCACGGTGACAAAGAGAGAAAGCCGTTTCTTCAATTAAATTGTTCCGCTACGGGGTAAATTTTGTTCCACCACGGAGAAAGTTCTGTTCCACCATGGCGGAATGGAATTTACTCCATGGCGGAACAATCTGGCATTAGGAAGTAAAGATACTGCTATTTTGCCGGATAAACAATAAAAGCTACAAAAAAAGAGAATAATAATTCCGCCTGCCGTCACAGCGCTTTCCAGAACTTCTGGAAATCCCGGTAGCGCCCGTAACATACCAACCGGTCGCCCGCCTGTATCCGGTCATCATCCGGCAGTTCGTTCACCACATCATGCTCAGTGAAAGAGATGCCCAGGCAATTCTTCAAAGTCTCGGCACGCTTCAGAGCAAGCAGTTTCAACCCGAACTCGCTGTCAAGCTTCAGTTCATTTACATTGTAGCCTATAAATTTTTTTCGGGCACAGTAAAATTCACAACGTAGTAATTGGAATCCACCCGGAACGTTTCGATGTCGGCACCAAACTCAAGCAGATGAACCAGTCCGCGGGCCGCATCCTCCTCAGGAGTAAGGATACGATCCAGGCCGAAAGCCTCCAGCACCGAACGGTGCACCCCGTCGATAGCCCTTGCATAGATGCGTTTCACCTTTTTCTGTTTCAACAGCGCCACCACCCGGATGGAAGCGCCGAAATTCTCGCCGATAGCGACAATAACGACATCGACACTATTCAAAGGAAGCACGGACAAAGCCTGCCCGTCGGTTGCATCAATCACAAAGGCGGTTGCCACCTTGTCCTTCAAACTATCCACACGGCCGGCACTGATGTCCGCACCTATCACCTCATGTCCCAAAGCCGAAAGCTCCTCGGCAAGCACATGACCGTAATTACCCAAACCGATAATAATATATTTCATAATCAATCAATGTTAACATTCCACACATCTGTTTCCAAATCTCACTTAGTTAATGATAATCTGTCCGCTCGGATACTGGTACTTCGTATGTTTTTTCTGCTTGATGATGCCGAGCATCAGTGTTATAAGCCCCACACGTCCGACAAACATTAAAAGCGCCACCAGCAACTTGCTGTCGCTGCCCAGCAAGGGAGTGGCATTCAGGCTGGAGCCGACCGTACTGATGGCCGAAACACATTCAAAGGTAATCGCAAGCAGGGATAGTCCCGGCTCCAGGATACTGATGATGAAGACAGACACGAACAGCACTCCGAACGACATCACCACCGTAGCATTGGAACGTCGGATAGAGTCGTGCGACAACTCACGCCCGAACACCTCCACCCGCTCCGTGCCGCGCAATACCGCCACAAGATTCAGCACCACAACCGCAAAAGCATTCACTTTGATACCGCCTGCGGTGGACTGCGAACCGCCGCCAATCCACATAAGAATAAGGTAGAGCAATAAAGTCTGTACCCCCAGGCTGGCTAAATCCACACTGGAAAAACCCGCCGTACGGGGACAGGCAGCATTGAAAAACGCCTGTGTCCACTTATCGGCAACCGACATCCCCGCAAAAGACGCGTTCCACTCAAAAAAAGCAATACCGGCCGTGCCCACCGCCAAGAGCAGGAAGGTAACAATCAGCACGATACGCGTATTCAGGTTATAAAGATGGTAGAAACGGCGGCCGTCCCACTCCCATGTATGCAAGAATCGCCAGAAACGGCGCATATGATAAAGGATAATGTCCTTGAAGTTCACCAATATGGGGAAACCGATACCGCCAAGAATAATCAGCAGTGAAATGTATATATAGAACGGGTTATGCCCCTTCATCAGCAACGGATTGCCCAAATTGCCCGGCAAGGTGGAAAACCCTGCATTGCAGAATGCCGATATAGAATGAAAAGCCGAAAACGCCAGCTCTTCGTGCACATCCATCCCCATTGTACCATGAATATCGCTCCAGATGGCAAACGTACCTATCCCCTCTATCACCAATGTAAAGCCAAGGATATACACCAGTGTGGACAACAGGGAATTCAAAGAATTGGAACTGACCATATCGCGCACCACCAACTGATTATACAAAGAGGTATTCCCCATGAAGAACATCGCGAAGAAACTTGTCAGCGTCATCACCCCCAGACCGCCAATCTGAATCAGCAGAATGATGATTACAAAACCCGTTGTCGTGAAAGTGGATGCCACGTCTACCGAAGTCAGTCCCGTCACACACACCGCACTGGTGGAAATAAACAGCGAATCCACCCACGAGATGCCCGCCACCGTAGAACGGGGAAGCATCAGCAACCCTGTCCCTATGAGTATGATAATGAAGAAACTGACCGCCAGGATAAGCGAAGGGTTTGTCCGTCGCCCCAGCAACCGTACCAGTCCATACGACAGATTCAGGAAAGACAGCACCAGCAGCAATACAAGATGATAGGCCTTGCCGTTCAGAAAATCCCAGACTGCCTGCACGGCGCCTTCCACTTCCGGGCGATGAAAGATAACCGGAACCAGCGTCAGATAAAGCAGAAAAGTCAATATCCAGGTCAGCATACTGAAAGTCTGCCTCGTATCTTTATACTCCAACAGAATATGTAAGGATATATCAACCAGAAAAACAATCCACACACCATGGTACAGACGCTGCAATTGGTGAGCCTCTGCCGCCGAAATGGTAAATCCGTGTTCGTATACCAGACCGACAATCAGCAGGATAGACGCCAGGTACGTCAAGGCTGTCATTACTCCCAACGCCACGCGTATATAGGGATGAATCCATTTATTCTGGTACAAAAAGAACTTATGATAGAGCTTCATAAATATATCGGTTAATGAGACATGGCAAACTTAGACAAATCTGCCCTTATAAACAAAAAACAATGGAAAAAAGAAATTGGTTTAAAAATAATAGCTACATTTGGACACAGAATCACTTTTAATTTATAATAACCACTATGAGCAACAAAACAAAAAGATTCATCCTTCCGGAAGAAGAAATTCCACATTACTGGTATAATATACAGGCCGATATGGTGAACAAGCCCATGCCGCCACTCAACCCCGCCACCAAGCAACCGCTGAAAGCGGAAGATTTGTATCCCGTTTTTGCAGAAGAGCTCTGCCGCCAGGAACTCAATCAGACCGATGCCTGGATTGAAATACCCGAACAGGTGCGCGAAATGTACAAATACTACCGAAGCACTCCGCTGGTGCGTGCCTACGGACTGGAAAAAGCGCTGGGTACACCGGCACATATCTATTTCAAAAACGAGAGTGTGAGCCCGATGGGGTCTCACAAACTGAACTCCGCCATACCGCAGGCCTACTATTGCAAGCAGGAGGGTGTGACAAACGTCACCACCGAAACCGGAGCCGGACAATGGGGAGCTTCGCTGGCTTATGCCGCCCGCCTCTTCGGGTTGGAAGCCGCCGTATACCAGGTAAAAATCAGCTATGAGCAAAAGCCTTACCGCCGCAGTATCATGCAGACCTTCGGTGCGCAGGTAACTCCTTCGCCCTCCATGTCCACCCGTGCCGGAAAAGACATTCTGACCGCTCACCCCAACCACCAGGGTTCGCTGGGTACGGCCATTTCCGAGGCCATCGAGCTGGCACGAACCACGCCCAACTGTAAGTATACGCTCGGTTCCGTATTGAGCCACGTCACTCTGCACCAGACTGTAATCGGCCTGGAAGCTGAAAAACAAATGCAAATGGCCGGCGAATATCCCGATATGGTCATTGCCTGCTTCGGAGGCGGTTCCAACTTCGGAGGCATCGCATTCCCATTCATGCGCCACACCATCCTCGAAGGCAAAAAGACACGGTTCATTGCCGCCGAACCGGCCTCCTGCCCGAAACTGACACGCGGCAAATTCCAATACGACTTCGGCGATGAAGCCGGATATACCCCGCTACTGCCGATGTTTACCCTGGGACATAATTTCGCTCCCGCCAACATCCATGCCGGCGGTCTGCGCTATCACGGTGCAGGCGTCATCGTATCGCAACTGCTGAAAGACGGCTATATGGAAGCAACGGACATCAAACAACTCGAATCGTTCGAAGCCGGCTGCCTTTTCGCACAGGCAGAAGGAATCATCCCTGCACCGGAGTCCTGCCACGCCATTGCAGCCACTATCCGCGAAGCAAATAAATGCAAGGAAACGGGCGAAGAGAAAGTCATCCTGTTCAACCTGTCCGGCCATGGCCTCATCGATATGGCATCGTACGACAAGTACCTTGCCGGCGATTTGCAAAACTATGAGCTGACCGACAACGATATCCGGAGAAATCTGGATGAAATAGGCAATCTGGTCTAATAGATATTCGCCATACTGACGAGCGGTTCATAGAGTTTCTCTATGTCCTGCGAATCCATTTCAATCTGCACCTGGTCTCCCGGAATCAGACTTGTTTCCGCAGGGACCAGGTTTTTTCCATCCCTATGCACATTGATGATAACACAGCGTTCGGGCAAGGAAAGCTCGCTTACTGCCTTGCCGTCGAGGTAAGAACCGGTCATAACTTCCACAGACAGCGTATACCGGTTTTCTTCACGGAAATCGGGAGAGTTAATCATATCCTCGTATAAGATTACGTTGAAAGACTTCATCTGGAGCAACTCCGTAAAATAATACGTCAAACCGCCTACCACCACCGAGGGATAAAAGACTTCGAAGTGTCCGGTTATCTCCGTTATCAGCACAATCGCCGTAAGCGGTGTACGCTCAATGGCCACCAAAAATGCCGACATGGATATCAGCATGACATAAGTGATATTTGGGGGTTCGATAATGCCGTACTTTACAGCGACCAGTCCTACAAGCTGCCCCAACAGTCCGCCCGTCACCAAAGTGGGAATAAAGTTACCACCCGGCAAGCCTGAAGACACGGAGCACACCGAAAACCCGAAATGCAACAGCATGACGGCAAGCACCCACATTATTTCCGTACTGCCGTTCTGCGCCTGTTGCAGCAAAAACTGCTCGCCGCCACCGGTCAGGTTTACCTGCATCAACGAGATAATGTAGGCAACCAGTACCAAATAAAACATCTTGATATATACCGGAGACTTGACCTTAGAATATACCCGCTTGAACGAAATCATAAGCACAGAGTATATCTTGCCGGCAATGGAAATGATAACAGCCAACAAAAGGAAATACTTCATCCGGACAAGAAAAGTCAAAACAGGTTCCGACACCTCAATCAGATGATAAGGGTTCACGGGAAAAACCAAACCGGCAACCGCTCCTGCCACTACACCCGCCAACAACGTAGTAATGGCTGTCTTAGGTGCATCGAAACGTTCGATGGATTCGATAACAATCAATGAAGAGGCCAATGGAGCAGCAAAAGCAGCCGCAAGCCCCGCCCCTGCTCCTGCCGCCAGCAACTGCTTGCGCTCGCCTTGCAGAATATGCGTCCATCGGGACACGAGACTGCCGATATAGGAGCCTATCTGCACAGAAGGCCCCTCACGCCCCAATGACAATCCGGCAGCCACAGAAAGAATTCCACCAGCGAATTTGGAAACCAGCTCCACAAACGGGTGCTTATAGGTTATGCGTCCGTTGATTACCCCGCGTGTCTGCGGAATGCCGCCGCCACTGATAAGAGGCATCCTGCCTACCAGAAAGGACACAAACATCAGAATCCCCCAAAACAGCAAAAACAGGAGTATATGCCAGTACCAGGCAGGGCGGGATGCGAAAAAGTCGCTGCGGATATGTAGCAGGAAATAAAGCAGATAGTGATAACAGACCGCAATAAGCCCTGTCAGCAATCCCACAATCATGCTGACAAAATAAAGCCGCGCATCTACCAACTTCAACTTCCAGATATGCCAGCCGCGAACCGTTTTCCAATTCTTTATTTTCTGAAAAAAACGCATGGAGTATTCTTTGTTATCTGCATTCCCCTACAACAATTTCTCTCCTGTGAAGTTCTGAACCGGCTACCCGATTATATTTATTTTACCCTCTCAGCATTGCTGATAATAAAAAAGAATCTCCCCGTCAAGCCATACACAGAGAGGAGATTCTTCGCTACATTCAAAAGCTAAGAACGGAGCTTTTTATATTATGACACACTTATTATATTAAACCACAGTTTTTCCGGCAGCTTAAGACTTCTGTGCAGAACGTACCGGGTGTTTATGTTTTCCTTGCGCAACAGCCTGCTTTTTCTGCGGTCAAATTCTTTTTTCAACTTGTTGGCATTGTTCTGTTCCGTCCGGTAAATCTTCATAATCTGTTTGGGAGAAAGTATTTTTCTGAATTCATCATAATACTTCTCACGCACATCCAGTATCTTACGACTTTGGGCAAAACGTCCTTTTATCTGCTGCTCCACCTCGGCATCCGTCAGCACCGGTTTAGGTTGCGGCTTCATGCCTTTCTGTTCCGCCCCCTGCCCGGAGGAGAGCTGCCTGCGGTTCATCATTCTGCATTCGCGCAATTCCTTCCAAATAGTTCTGATAAACCGGTACAAATCTGGCAGCTGCGGCATCATCCAACATCAGTGTGTTCACCATCTGATTGGTCTGGCGTTCCATGAACTGCTCCGGTGTGTGACGTTGCCTTTTATCTTTATTCACCTGGTTTTGAGCAGAGAGACTGAACTGACCGCCTATCATAAGGCACGTCAGAAATACGTAAATGAATTTTGCTTTCATAATTCTTCTTTTTTTTAAGACAATACTATTAATTTAAAAATATATCGCTTTCGGAGAAGCTGACGAGCTCTTCCAGCTCCTCGTCCGACATTTCACGAATCCATTTATCAGCAGGGGCCGCCGCCGTACAATTCCCGGTATCCAGCATCTGCCCTCCTCTATCACCTTCCCTGAAAAGAGACGGCATAAACAGAAAGCCGACCAATGCCGCAGCTATGGCAATACCCGTAGAAACGGTTATCCACAAACGATGCCCCGCCGGCTTGCTACCATACGTATGTTTCCGCACATTACGCTGCATTTCGTCAAAGAAACCTTCGGGCACACGATAGGGAGTTTTTTTTCCTATATCATCAAAATCAAACTCTTTTTTCATAATCTCAATTATTTAGTATGTACTCTTTAATCTTTTCCTTCTGCATAATGATAATTCACCTTAAGCGTATCTGCCTTACCGTCGAGAATGCGGGCGATTTCCTCGTAATCAAGTTCGTCATAGTAGCGGAGATTGAATATCAACCGTTGCTTCTCCGGCAATCTCAATATGGCTTCCTGGAACTTGACGGCCAACTCATTTTCATAGTCCACATAATCGGAAGCCTTCAAACTGGAAATCAGGTTTTCCTGAATATCTTCGGTTGAAACGGTTTCCCGCCTTTTACGGCTATTCAACAAGCGGAGGCTTTCATTCGTTGCAATCCGGTAAATCCATGTGCTCAGTGAACTCTCGCAACGGAATTGCTCCCAATGCCTGTACACCTGAATAAAGACTTCCTGCAATACATCCTCTGCATCTTCGTGCAGCACTACCAAACGCCGTATATAATAATATATCGGTTCCTGAAAACATTCCACCAACAGTTGAAAGCCCTGTTCACGGTTGGATTTATATATTTGTCGAATCTTGTTTTCGTTTATCATCAGTTCATCCGGGTTTTACTGGTTAGAAAGGAGAAATGGGAAGAAGTTAAATGAGATGGAGCGTATTTGTCGTTTATTAACAAAAAAAGTCGGGGCTGCATCTTTACAAGACACAGCCCCGACCCATCTGTTTATAAGTTTACGGCAATTACCAGAATCTGTTTCGCTCAGGATTATACTCAAATCCCACTCTTTTCAGTGTCCGGACAATTACTTCTTTCTCAACGTTCATATCCTCACAAAGTGCATCCAGTGAAGGATAGAAATCACGCAATTTCATATTGATGAAGCTGTACAGCATCATCGGATCTTCAGGCAATTTCATAGTCACAATCTTTGTTTAAATTAAACACTAATACCGGGCGCAAAAATACAATAAAATATCATACGAAAGAGTATTATCCCTTGAAATCTGCAAGTTATCCATGCAAACGATTGAAACGACACGTCAATTAAAATGTTGCGGTCCTCTTTGGCTAACGATTACATAGATAATGACCGGCGCTCCGATAATCGGTGTAACTGCATTCAAAGGTATAATACCTGCCTCACCGGGCAGAACGCAAATCAGGTTGCAAAGCAATGCTACTGCTCCACCGCTCAAGATAGTCACAGGCAACAAGGAGTTGTGATTGGCTGTCCGCAATACCATACGGGCTATATGAGGAACGGCAAGTCCGATAAATGCAACCGGTCCGCAAAAAGCGGTGGTTATGGCGGTCAGCAAACCGGTGATGACCAAAAGCCAGTTGCGCACATATCGTATATTGATTCCCAAATTCTCCGCATAACGCTCTCCCAGCAATAATGCGTTCAAAGGTTTTATCAGTAATAAAGAGCCGAATAATCCGGCAACGGTCACCAATGCGAAAGCAGGCATTTGTTGGAGAGAGACACCGCCAAAATTACCCAATCCCCATACCATATAAGATTGCACTCCCTCTGCCGTAGCAAAGAAATTCAGCAGGGCAATGGCGGACGAAGCAATATAACCTATCATGATACCCGTTATCAGCAACATGACATTGCTTTTTAACAACGTAGAAAAGAATAGGATAAGTCCCATTATCAGCATAGCACCTACAAACGCCCCAGCCAGTACGGAAAAGAAACCGGACAAACTGAATGTTCCGGCGGATATGCTTCCACCAAAAAACAGCATCACGAACGCCACTCCCAGACTCGCCCCGGAATTAATGCCCAGAATAGACGGGCCTGCCAACGGATTCTTAAAAGCGGTCTGCAACATCAGTCCGCAGACTGCCAGTGCACCTCCGCAAAGCAATGCTGTCAAGGCTTGAGGCAGGCGGGACTCCCATACAATAAAACTCCAGCTTGCCTTCTCGCCTTCATGCCCCATGAGTATGCTGAAAACATCGGATACGGGAATCGGAACCGACCCTATCAGCAGATTATCCATAAACAGTAATACAATTACCATTCCTAATCCGATGCCATATTTCCATCCTTTATTCATTCAATTTGCAAAAATAGCGCAAACCGCCTAAATCTCCTATTTCGGGATGTAAAATCTGTATCAAATCCGACAACAAATAGTCCGGACGGAAAGGAGTTTCTTCATAAAAAGGAACTTTTGCCGTGTTACATCCGTAAATATTCCGTGTTTTAAATGCTTTGAAGCCAGTATAACCTATATAATCGGCTTTCAAATCAGAATAGGTCATATCACGGTCTCGATTGTACTTAATAGTCCATACATCTGCATCACCAGCCTTGTCAAAAACTGTTTCAAAAGCCAAAGGAATGGAACCGCTGTGTTTATCTTCCGCAAAAGCATAACGCCCGCAGGCATCATTAAACAAACGTCCGATTGTACTGCAACCACCCGGTACATACCAGGCAGAACCGCTTTTCAGTTCACTGACAATAGACAAAGACGAAGACGAAAGTGAAGCACGTTTTCTAAGCTGGTTATAACAACTATCCACCTCGGCAAAAAGGCTGTCGGCTTTTGAGACAACACCAAAAAGCAACCCGTAGAAACGCATCCATTCGGCACGCCCCAAAGCGGAAGTCTCCATATAGTCGGCACACTCGATAATAGGAATATTCAGTTTTTCAACGCGTCCGTAACCACCGCTGTTCTCAAACGGAGAAAGCAAAATAGCATCGGGATGCAGGTCGATAATCTTTTCCATATCAGGATTCATACCGTCACCACAGTCGGTAACCGTTCCGTTACGGTATCCGTCCTGTATAACCGGGAGTTTAATGTACTTCAAGTCACACACACCGCCTATACAGCCTGCAGCTCCCAACTTATCCATGAGACTGCAATGAACCGAGGAATAAATGACCGATTTGCGAAGCGGAGTACGGACAATTGTCCCCTCGGGCAGATGCGCCGGTAAAGGTTGGGATGCCGGAACCAAAATATAGGTGTGCAATGTTTTCAGGGTATCCCAAGGGTTACGTAAAGTGGCAATAGTGTAGCCGGGATAACTTACTAACGTGAGGTTATCGGCATAACGCAGAGGGATAGTATCACCGGATATAAAAACAGAGACAGTCTTGTCCTTCCCACTACAAGCGGAAAGGAACAAGACCAGTGTCAGCATAAGAAACAATAATGTAACTTTTCTCATTTTTAATTAAAGAATACAGCAGAATTGGGATTCTGACCACCACAATCGAACTTTTCTATGAAAGTTCCATCTTTCTTGAAACGGTAGATATTTCCATTACCGGCAGCAAAATAGGTTGTACCAATATAAATATCACCATTATCATCATTCACCTGCAACATAGACGTACTTGTTGTTGCCAGTTCTTTAGGAGCATTATCTTTCAAGAAAGAAGACTGGTTCAATGTTTTGGTTTTAATATTATAAGTACTGAAATGATTGGTTGTAACAGCAGGATTTACATTCCAGTTTGTCAATGAATTAATCAGATACACTACATCATCATCTGCAGCCATATAAGTAGCGTGACCAATGTTAGTCACCTCGTTACTATTGGCCGGATCTATTATTTGTAAAACATAACCCTCCTCTACAAAAAAGAATAGTCCCATGCTATGAGAAATATCTTATCATCTTCTTCCATCAAAACATTAGGATTTGTTGCCACAGCTAACTTTTCTTTTAAAGTAAATGTAGCCAAATCCACAACAAATACATCATTCAGATAAACCCACTTCCCGTCAACCTGCTTATAAGAATTAGCCACATAAAGCATGTTATTACTAATTGCTACACCTTCCAGATTATAGCCATTCTCAATAGCTAACTTCTTTTCCACTTTTAACGTATTAGCATTAATCTTTGCCACGACACCACCATAGAAAGAAGCATAAATATAACCGTCTTCGGCTGCTATTGCACGGATACCAGCCGCCAAATCCGGATCATCCACAAATGACGCACGAGTCTGTTCCACACCGGCTGCATTCAGTTTTACCAGATAGTTGGAGCCATATACTGCCACATACATACATTCATTGTATTCAATCATCGTCTGACCAAGGTCTCCCAACTTAGCCTTATTTTGTTTCTGAAAAATATCACCGATAAAATCAGCACCTCCATTAGGAGCATAAAAAGCAATATTTGCGTTGTTAGCACCTTGCGTACCTGCATTCAGGAAAAAGGCACGCACTTGCGGCAAAGCAACTGTTGAACCTGAATCATCTAACAAATCGTCATCATCACTACAAGACGCAAATGAAACACTTAACGCGAGCATACAAAGCATGCTGACTAATAAACTTCTTACTTTCATAATTCTTACTTATTTAATTGGTTAAAATTCAATTGTTCCCGTCAGTCGCCAAGAGCGTCCCGGCATAGGATAATATTTTATCACATCATACTGTGTATCTGTCAGATTAATGATTTCGGCCTGCAAACGCAATTTACAATGCCGAAAAGAGAAGTTTCTGGAAAGACTGACCGTATGCTCCATGTATCCGTCAATTCTATTCTCAGGTATATTCTGTGACATACTATACCGCTCGCTTACCCCTACAATGGAATACCCCACATTAACCCACGGCATTTCCAAAACTGCAGATACATTCCCGCTATGCTTAGGGGTGTAAGGCAGCTGATCTTTATAACTTTTAGAAGTGGCATCGGTCAAGTCTATAGCTTTCTGCGAAGTATACCCACCCGACACAACAAGCACCATATTTTTACCTAATGAAGCTGCCGCCGCCAATGTAGCATCCATTCCCGTAACATGAACTTTTCCATAATTAGCCATCTTCCAGGCATAGGTGGTAGGGAATGCAACGATCTTATCAGTCACATCATTATAATAACCGTCAACAGTGACTGATAGATAATTTAAAAAAGAAGAAAAGGACCTGCTCCATGTTATGCCCATATTATACTCATTAGCCTTTTCCGGACGCAGACTTCTGTTGCCCAGCCGATAATAATACAGGTCATTGAATGTGGGCATACGGAAAGTACTTTTATACATTAACCGCAAAAAGAGCAATTGTTCTTGCCAGGGCTGTAAACTAACCGTAAAAGAAGGAGCCAGACGTTGAAAGTCAGCAGGTGCATCACCTATTTTCACATGTTCGGTTACATTGGTATAGACCAACGAACCGGTAGCTGTTATCCTACCCTGCCGATAACGAGCGTTAAAAGCTGTCAAAGAAGTATATCTTATAGGAAAAGGACAGTCCGGTAAATTACTGCGCAATTTATTGATAATTCCGTCTTGCGCCAAAGATAAAGACAAAACATTCCATGGACGATATAATGCAGTTACCGACAAATAATATTCATCCTGCCGATGCACAGCCCGGTACAACCCATCTGCATACTCATTGCCCTTATCTTCGTATTTATTCCATCCATGATTATATTTGGCTTGTGCCTGTAAAGACCATTTCTGTGAAAAATCCTTCTTGTAACGAGTTTGTATAAAAACATTCTCATCCCAAAGAGTTTCATCTGAAATAGGATTATAAAAGTGTCACCGAACCGGGCAACCCCGTTTTGAATAAAAGTAATAGGCCTTCAATTCCAAATTACTACTATCTTTGAAAGTATGAAATAAGGTAGGCTCTATCTGATAAGTATAGATTGCCGAATTATTACGCTTTTCTTCCGTCACATATTTTCCGTTCACTAACGTGAATGGATAATTACCATCAGCCCGCATATAATTTCCATTCAACGAAAAGGAAGTACGGCTACCTGCTTTCTGCCACCACCGGATTGAAGGACTGACGTAGCCAAAAGAACCGCCTCTCATCTGCACCCGAAATGCGGAATTGCGTTCATTTTCAAAATGCGGTTTTTCCGTTTCAATACTCAACACCCCTGCCGATGTATACATACGTGCCGATTGCAACAAGTCTTCCGGTTGCCCGATATTCAGGGAAAGCACAGAGACATTATCCAACGAAAAACGACCAATATCTATTTGTCCCGCCTGGCAGTTGCTCACAACAACCCCATCATAACTGACAGCCGTATGTGCCGCTCCCATATTACGGACGGAAACGGTTTTCAACCCACCTATTCCTCCATAGTCCTTTACATTAGCACCGGCAAAACGACGTACGGCATCTGCCATATTCTGTATGCCCAATTGGCTATCCTGTTGCGACAAAGTTTGGATGGGAACTGATGAAGTTACTTTATTGGGTAATCTACGGGCTGTCACTGTCACCTTCTCTATTTGGTGCACTTTTCCTGTAATTGTATCCCTGACCACTTCTTGTGCAGAAAGGGAAACTGCACACAAAAAACCGATAGCACAGACTATCCGTACTTTAGTTCTTCTCGCCATACAAAGTAAGCAAAGATTATCTTAAAACCACTTACACACTGTCCGCTTTCCTCGAACGGACAATTTTTTGACTTCGTTTTGCAGGTCTTCTGACTTATTCCTGATGTATCACCTTCCCATTCTTCAAGAACAGTGGCATACGTATTACTACATCTTTTACGGAACTTACAGCAGCGGGACTGTTCGGGACTTTCACCCGATTCCCTTTTCATCCGCTTCTCCGGATAGAGAACGCGAAACAAAACGTCGGCAAAGATAGGAATATATATAATAAGTCTATAAATCTTACAACAGTTTCTTCAAAAAACATTCATTATTTTATAAGAAGCATAACTTAACCCCTTTCTGCGAGAAGCGTAACCGATGAAAGGAAAAACGGGCACATATACAAGAGCATAATGCTCCCATAAAGAACAGAAATCCGGCAGAACTTCTGATATCTCCCATCCCGACCAAAGGTGACACGATACCTCCAAATGCAAAACCTATTGCCCCTAAAAGAGCCGAAGCTACTCCGGCATTCCTACGTTCACAGTCCATAGCCAAAGTGTTGGAAGCAGTAAAAGCCATTCCTACCATTGAAAGCAAGCAAAAGACCAACACTTCATAAACCCAGAAATTGCAATTCAGAAAGAATGCAACGGAAAGTAGTACGGAAATAAACAACATCCCATGATTTCCTATATGTAAGGCATGTTCCATGGTAGAACAACGCACAGACAATGCTGAAGATATTACCATTGCAACCGCATTAACCCCGAAGCAAACACTGAACAGCATGGGTGAAAGACCATAATGTTGTTGCATAATAAAAGGAGCGGAAGCAATATTGGTGAACAGAACACCCATTGTAAAACCGTATTGCAAAATGTAACGCACATATTGGCGGTTACGTAATACGGCACCGAAACGGTGATACATATCTACACATCTTATATTTTGCCTTTGTCCAATTGGCAGAGACTCCTTAAAACGTACACTTCCGATAACCAGAAGAACGCCCAATGCAAACAAAAACCAGAAAATGCCATGCCAACCTCCAAAGTCAGCCAATGCCCCACCGCCTATCGGAGCAACTACCGTAGCTATTCCATTGACAGCGCCAATAGTAGCCAACATGCCAGCAAGCTCATGAGCAGAATATTTATCGGCAGCAATAGAACGAGATATCACAACTCCTCCCGCTCCGGCAACTCCCTGCACAAAACGCCACAACACAAACTGTGATATGTCCCGGGAGAAGATACAGCCTACAGTAGAAATCAGAAACAGTACCATAGCTGCCAACAAGGGAGAACGGCGACCGTACTTATCACTTAACGGACCAAAAACCAATTGTCCTATCGCCAGCCCCACCATACTCGTAGTAAGCCCCAACTGTACTTTTGAAGATGTAGTCTGGAAGAAATCCGACATTGCCGGTAAAGTAGGAAGATACATGTCCATAACAAATGGACCAAAAGCGCTCAACATCCCCAGAAACACCAATATGAAACCTTTTGAATTTTGTTTACCTGTCATTATCTTTCCCTCTTTTAAAATCGGCGGCAAAATTATCCCATATTTTCCAAACAGCCTATGGCTTATCTTGTACAAAACATTTCATTTTCGGAACAATATACAGTATTATCATTGAATATATCTATATTTGTTGCGTAAAACAGAACTTTATTCACATGTACGAACAAATATCTCCAGACACTTCCCATATCAGATATGAAGAAACCGACTTGTCGTATCTGAAACTACGTCCATACCGTTTTAAATGTGGCATATACTTAATCTGCATACAGGGTAAAAGCATTATTTCGACAGGAGTGCAACAATATGCTTTTGATGAACAAACCGAATTAATTTTCCTTACAGGCAGCCTCATCCAGATAATACAGGCCTCTGCCGATTTTAAAGTACGGATACTTCTATTTCCCAAAGACGTTTTCCTAAAAGCAATACTACCGATTGATACCCCCTACTTCAATTACGTACATGAACACCCGCATTATCATCACACGGCAGATGAAAGGAGTCAGAATACGTGGCGGGAAATTGTATTATGGATGGACGTTGCCCAAATGCTTTTCAAGAACAACAACACACTCCTGTTCAGAAAACAACAAGAACTTAATTTCCTTCAAAGCATATTAATGTGGCTTTTCAATACTATTCCGGAAAAACTGGCTGCCAATAAGCAATATAGCAGAAAACAGATGCTCTGCCACCAGTTCATGCAACTGATACGCGAACACAGTACTTGCGAACATCAAGTTCCGTTTTATACGGAACAGCTCTGCATAACTCCTCGTTACCTATACGAAATCACCACTCAATACATGAATGGAAAAACGCCTAAACAACTGATAGATGAGCAACTGATAGCGGAAGCCAAAGTTCTTTTAAACGAACCGTGCTTATCTGTTACCGAAATTGCCGAACTGCTGAACTTTGCCGACCAATCTTACCTGAGCCGTTTTTTCAAAAAGAACACCGGCATGTCTCCTAAAGAATTCAGGTTACAAAAGCTATTATAACCAGTTTCGTCAAAATAATTTAAAATCGGTTGTTTTAACCGCCATTTTATTAACTTTGTTAGCATAACCAAAACCAAGCTGCCATGAAATACAAATTATTAGTTCTTGACGTAGACGGGACACTTCTCAACGATGCCAAGGAAATCAGTAAACGGACTCTTGCTTCCTTACTTAAAGTGCAGCAAATGGGCATACGTGTCGCATTGGCTTCCGGAAGACCTACATACGGCCTTATGCCATTAGCCAAAACTCTTGAATTAGGCAACTATGGGGGCTTCATCATCTCCTATAACGGTGGCCAGATAATCAATGCGCAAAATGGGGAAATCCTGTTTGAACGGCGAATCAATCCGGAAATGCTACCTTATTTGGAGAAAAAAGCACGCAAAAATAATTTTGCCATATTTACTTACCATGATGATACCATACTGACAGATAGTTCCGATAATGAACATGTCCGTGCCGAAGCCAATCTGAATAATCTGAAAATCATTCAGGAAGAAGAATTTTCCACAGCAATAGATTTTGCACCATGCAAATGCATATTAGTCAGTAATGATGAAGAAGCATTGAAAGATTTGGAAGAGCATTGGAAAAAGCGTTTGGACGGAACGCTGGATGTTTTTTGCTCGGAACCTTACTTTCTGGAAGTCGTGCCCTGCGGAATTGATAAAGCAAACACCTTAGGCGTCCTATTGTCATATTTGAACATCGCCCGTGAGGAAGTAATCGCCATTGGAGACGGCGTATGCGATGTCAATATGCTCCAAGTTGCCGGTCTGGGCATAGCCATGGGGCATGCGCAAGACTCCGTAAAAGTTTGTGCCGACTATGTAACAGCTTCCAATGAAGAAGACGGTGTTGCCCAATCTGTAGAAAAATTGATTCTGGCTGAAGTGCATGCTGCTGAAATACCTCTTGACCTGCTAAACGAGCGGGCACGCCATGCATTAATGGGCAACTTGGGTATCCAATACACCTATGCCTCGGAAGAACGCATAGAAGCAACCATGCCCGTAGACCACCGTACCCGCCAGCCCTTTGGCATTCTACACGGCGGTGCAACTCTTGCGCTTGCCGAAACCGTTGCCGGACTCGGCTCTATGATAACCTGCCAGCCCGATGAAATTGTGGTAGGCATGCAAGTCAGCGGAAACCATATTTCGTCCGCACACGAAGGAGATACCGTACGTGCGGTAGCGACTATCGTGCATAAAGGACGTTCATCTCATGTGTGGAACGTAGATGTATTTACTTCTACCAATAAGCTGGTTTCTTCTGTCAGAGTTGTTAACAGTGTTTTGAAGAAAAGATAAGTTGAGATATGCCAATATGGAGTAGACTCATAAACATCAGATATGCCATAGTAGATGTCGAAGTCGGCTTGAAAAATCATAAAATCCATGATATCGGAGCACTCCGCCATGATGGTGCTACATACCACAAAGCTTCAAAAAAGGAGTTATTTGAATTTCTCAGCGGCACGGATTATATATGCGGACATAACATCATTCACCATGATGCCAAATATCTATTCACAGACAAAACATGCCAATGGATTTTGGTCGACACGCTTTATTTATCTCCTTTGCTGTTTCCGGAACGTCCTTACCATAAACTTGTGAAAGATGACAAACTGATAAGTGATCAGATGAATAATCCGGTAAATGATTGCGAAAAAGCAAAAGCACTGCTATTGGATGAGATAGCACGCTGGCATTCGTTACCAGATGCAAAGCGCCGGTTATTTGCATCTTTATTAAAGGATAGGAAAGAGTTCGAAGGTTTTCTCAGTATGGTAGGTGCTGTATATACCAACAAAGGAATATCCGAACTGATCAGCAACCTCTATGTGAATAAAATATGCCAGCATGCAGAGCTTGACATGCTTATCAAACAATATCCGTGCGAACTGGCATACGCATTAGCCCTGATTGACACAATCGACCATCATTCCATTACTCCGGGATGGGTACTTTACAATTATCCCAAAGTGGAATTTGTTATAAAACTTCTACGACACAACAGATGCAACGAAGGTTGTGTTTACTGCAACACCCAACTGGATGTACTACATAACTTAAAAATATTTTTTGGATACGAACAATTCCGCACCTATGAGGGTGAGGCTCTTCAAGAACAAGCCGTTCAAGCAGCGGTAAAAGGCAAATCGTTACTGGCAATATTCCCTACTGGCGGTGGAAAATCGCTGACTTTTCAGCTACCGGCACTCATGTCCGGTCATTCGGTACATGGTCTTACGGTCGTTATCTCACCATTGCAGTCACTGATGAAAGACCAGGTAGATAATCTTGCCGACCGGGGAATTACTGATGCTGTAACCATTAATGGCCTATTAGACCCTATTACACGGGCACTATCAATACAAAGAGTACAAAATGGGGAAGCTTCCCTCTTATATATAGCCCCTAAATGCTTCGTTCAAAAACCATTGAGAAAATTCTGATGGCGCGCCATGTAGTAAGATTTGTGATAGATGAAGCACATTGTTTCTCTTCATGGGGACAGGATTTTAGAGTCGACTACCTTTATATTGGGAAATTCATCAGAAAATATCAACAGAAAAAAGGATGCAAAGAACCAATACCTGTGTCTTGTTTCACTGCCACAGCCAAACAGAAAGTTGTGCAAGACATTCGCGATTATTTCAAACAGACATTAAATTTAAATCTGGAATTGTATGCATCAACAGCCTCAAGAACAAACCTTCGCTATTCTGTCATACACGCTGAAACTGATGATGATAAATATTTAAAATTAAGGAGACTTATAGCTGAGTCCGATAGCCCTACCATTGTTTACGTATCGCGCACTAAACGTACTAAAGAACTTGCTGTAAAACTGACTCGTGACGGTTATAAAGCATTACCTTTCAACGGTAAGATGGAGTCAGAAGAAAAGATTGCCAACCAAGATGCATTTATGAACGACCAAGTACGCATCATTGTAGCAACATCAGCCTTCGGTATGGGAGTCGATAAAAAAGATGTCGGACTTGTAGTACATTATGACATATCCGATTCATTGGAAAACTATGTTCAGGAAGCAGGAAGAGCCGGTCGCGACCCTAAACTCAGCGCACGTTGTTATGTACTTTACAGCGACAATGACTTGGACAAGCATTTTATACTGCTGAATCAAACCAAATTAAGTATCAGCGAAATACAACAAGTATGGAAGGCCATAAAGGACCTTACCAGACAACGTATGAGAGTCAATTGTTCTGCATTGGAAATAGCACGGCAGGCAGGTTGGGACGACTCCGTATCCGATATTGAAACCCGTGTTCGGACGGCATTGGCTACTTTGGAACAAAGCGGATACCTGATAAGAGGAAATAACGTACCCCATGTGTATGCTACGGGTATCACAGTAAAAAATATAGATGAAGCAAGAATGCGTATATCGGCATCATTGTTATTTGGCAGTGATGAAATAGAAAAGGCCGTTCGAATCATCAAATCACTGATTTCACAGAAATATATTACCAAAGCTCAAGACTCAGAGGCTGAATCACGAATTGATTATCTGGCAGATATATTAGGAATCAGTAAAAAAGAAATAATATCTGTTGTAGAGCGCATGCGTCAAGAAGGCATATTGGCAGATAGCAAAGATATATCCGCTTATCTACAGGATACCGGAGACTCGGAACGAAAATCGCAGGCTCTCCTCGAACGCTTTGCAAAACTCGAACGATATATTCTTAACCACATTCCTGACGAATCTTTACAAACATCATATAAGCAACTAAATGATAATGCCACAAACAGCGGAATCAATACATCCAAAGAAAAGGATATTCGGACATTGCTCTATTTCCTCTGTGTCAAAGGATACGTCAAAAAAAGAAGAAGACGCTTCCCATAATATAACAATCAGTCGCCAGACAGATTTCGATTCAACCATCAAACAGTTTGAAAAACGACTGGAAATAAGCCGTTTCACCATAGAATGGCTATACAAGTTAGTTGCCGATACGGAAAAAGAATGCTCACAAAACAAAACAGTCCAATTTTCCGTAGTAGAACTTCTAAATCAAATAAAGTCAAATCCCCAATCTCTTTTTAGCGAACCCGACAAACTACAGTTGGAAGATGTGGAAGAAGCCCCTTCTTTATCTATCAAAAATCGGAGCATTAAAGCTTGAAGGCGGTTTCCTTATTCTTTATAATGCTATGAATATTCAAAGAATAAAGGATAACAAATCAAGATATAAACAAGACGACTACCGGATGCTTAACGAATTCTACAAGCAAAAAATCCAGCAAGTACATATTGTAGGGGAATACGCCAATTTGATGGTAAAGGATTATAATGCAGCATTGCAGTATGTCCAAGACTACTTCCAGATGGACTACAAAAAGTTTGTCGCAAAATATTTTAAAGGAGAAAGAGTAAGTGAAATACAGCGCAACCTGACTCCTCAGAAATACAAGCAATTGTTCGGTCAACTATCCAAACGTCAAATGGAAATTATTTCCGACAAGGAATCGCGCTGCATCGTTGTTGCAGCAGGTCCCGGCAGTGGAAAAACACGCGTACTGGTCCATAAACTTGCATCACTCCTATTACTTGAAGATGTAAAGCATGAACAGCTCTTAATGCTGACATTTTCAAGAGCGGCTGCCACGGAATTCAAACAGAGGCTTATGGAGCTGATAGGAAATGCTACCCATTTTATTGAGATAAAAACATTTCATTCCTATTGTTTTGACCTTTTAGGAAGAATAGGAAACCTTGAGGATGCCAAAGACATCGTCTCGAAAGCTGCCAAAATGATTAATCAAGGGGAAGTGGAACCAACCAAGATCGGTAAGACAGTACTTGTCATAGACGAGGCTCAGGACATGGGAAAAGAAGAATACGACCTTGTGAATGCCTTGATAGCCAATAATGAAGAGATGCGTGTTATAGCAGTGGGCGCCGATGACCAAAACATTTATGAATTCCGCGGTTCGAATTCCCAATATATGTATCGACTGACACAAAATCCTGAAAGTAAGTTCATTGAGATGACTGAAAATTATCGCAGCACACATCATTTGGTAAATTTTGCCAATGAATTCGCTAAGAATATAGGCAAAAGAATGAAAAGCACCCCAATCATTTCAATGCGAAAAGAGAACGGATGGGTTGGAGTAACATATCATCAATCAAAGTATATGTATCAGCCACTGGTTGAAGAACTGCTTCATCAACGAGGAAGCGGGACCTCATGTGTGCTTACCCAAACAAACGAAGAAGCAGTCATTTTAACGGCTCTTTTGCGAAAGCATGCCATAAACAGCAAATTGATACAATCCATGGACGGCTTCCTTTTCTGGAATATGGCCGAGATGAGATATTTTTTGAGATATATAGAGAAACGGATAAAAACTCCTTTAATTCCGGAAGAGTTATGGGGAAAAAGCGAAGCATGTAACCTACACCACTTATGAAAAAAGTAAAAAGCTTGACATATGTAAAGCGTTGCATAGAACTATTTGAACAAACCTATAAAGTAAAATACCATAGTGACTTCAAAGAATTTGTATTTGAATCATCAGTAGAAGATTTCTGTGACATTTCGGGGACAGATGTTGTAGTATCAACCATCCATAAAGCCAAAGGAAGAGAATTCGATAATGTGTATATGCTCATATCCGATAATTACTCAAAAGACGACCATCTTATGCGTCGATATTATGTAGGAATGACCCGTGCTAAAAATCAACTGTTTATACATACGAATGGCAACTGCTTCAATCATATAAGCGCTGACAGACATTGTATCGACCGAAAAGAATATGCGATGCCCGAAGAAATAGTTCTGCAACTTTCCCACAAAGATGTCTTTCTGAAATTTTTTAAAGGACGCAAACAAGAGATATTAGCATTAAGAAGCGGAGATTCTCTGATTTACAAGGACTCTGTTTTATATACAGCCTCAACCAATAAAGCGGTAGCAAAATTATCACAGAATATGCAAGCCACAATGTGTGAGTGGGAAAAAAAGGGTTATAAAGTGAGAGCTGCGTATGTCCGATTTATTGTAGCATGGAAATCTAAAGACTCCCCAAAAGATGAACCGGAAACAGCCGTCTTATTAGCAGACTTACTACTTTCATTATAACCTAAGATACATAATCCTCAATCCAAACAAATAAGGAAAACCATGCGGATAATAAGAAGAAGGTGTGTCAAAATGCACACCTTCATTATTTACGTACAAAGCCCCGACTTTCACAAGCTGGGGCTTTGTTATTACCTAAAGATTCTGTAAGATACATTTTCGTCCTTACATTCCCAACCAAACCGTTCTTTTTTCCTCAAAGAATTGATGAGGATATTGCAGAAAACGATCCGGTGCGCATGGTTGACGCCCTGGTTGAGGGCTTGAATCTTGAAAGTTTCAGAAAGCTGTATAAGGAATGCGGCCGCAGCCCTTACCACCCCAAGATGATGCTCAAGGTCATTCTGTATGCCTATATGAACAACATCTACTCCTGCCGGAAAATTGAAAAGCTTCTTCACCGTGACATCCATTATATCTGGCTGGCCGGATATGAGAAACCGGATTTCATTACCATCAACCGTTTCCGCAACCGGGTGAAGAAGGAAATCAACGAGGTGTTTACGCAAACCGTACTTCTTCTCTCTTCCAAAGGCTTCATCAGCCTGAATGTGGAATACATTGACGGGACAAAGATCGAATCCAAAGCCAACAAGTACACTTTCGTCTGGCGAAAAACGGTTGAGCGGAACCGTGAACGCCTGATGAAGAAGATACATGTCCTGTTAGGGCAGATAGACGATGTCATTGCCCGGGAGAAGTCATCAGAGAACAATGAGGAGGTTGAGTTCACTCCGGCCATGCTGACTGAAATGGCAGGAGAATTGCGTCATGCATTGGAACAGGTTTCCGAGCCATCCGCGAAAGAGGAAAAGACTGAACTGAAAAAGAAACGCAAACAGCTGGAAGGAACTGGAAGAACACAGGGACAAACTGCAGGAATACGACTGCCATCTGGAAACACTGCAAGAGAGGAATTCCTATTCCAAGACGGACAAGGACGCTACTTTTATGAGAATGAAGGAGGATGCCATGCGCAACGGACAGACGAAGCCCGGTTACAACCTTCAAATCGGCACCGAAAATCAGTTCATCACCGATTTTGCACTCTTCCCGAACCCTACGGATACACTGACCCTGATTCCTTTCCTGCAATCTTTTTCAAACAGGTATGACCGGATGGCCCATACGGTGGTTGCTGATTCCGGCTATGGCTCCGAAGAGAATTACCGCTTCATGTCCGAAAACGGCATGGAAGCCTACGTAAAGTACAACTATTTCCACATGGAGCAGCGGCCGAGATTCAAACCGGACCCGTTCAAGGCCGAAAACTTCTACTACAATGAAGAACATGACTTCTGCATCTGTCCTATGGGGCAAAGGATGCGGAGGATAGGCACCAGGAATGTGAAAACCGCATCCGGATATGTCAGCGAAAATGCACGGTACAGAGCTGTCAGGTGTGAAGGCTGTCCCCTGCGATGCCGCTGTTTTAAAGCAAAAGGAAACAGGACGATAGAACTGAATCATAGGCTTAGACAATACAAGCGGAGAGCCAAAGAACTGCTCTGCTCAGAGAAAGGACTGAAACACAGAGGGCAGGACAAGGTCTTCATGGACTTTGCCTTCCCTAGCCATTGCCTTCAATATAAAAAAGATGTGTGCAAAACTGACAAAAGAAGGTATGAACTGGCTGATAGGATGGTTTTATGAGCTTACTGTCGCTTTATTTAGATGCTGGAGACACATAAATCAAAGAAATCTTCGAATTATCGCAGCTTGAAGAAAATAAACCGATTTATATCGGTGATAAACAAGAAAGAAGCGTGCATCGTGCATTACGACACACCTTCGTCAGGATTTGAATGTCCATTTACTCAAAAGTGAAAGTACGGATGTAGAAATATGTCTCATCGTTTTCGTACTCATACTCATTGATAAAGTCCATCATCTGTTCATTGGTTCGTTCACCTTGCTCTATGCCAGTCTTTGAAGTCCATTCCTTTATTGCTTCCTCGATTGTGCCATAAACATCATCACAACATTCCTCAAATGGTTTGCCCGATGCGCTGACACAACATTCTTCGGGAAAGTAGTTGCCCTCATCATGTGTGTAATAGACCTCACATCCACACTCGCAGCAACGATAAGATATACTCAACTCACCGCCAAGAAGTATGTCAATCTCTAAGAAGATGTCATTACAGGCATCCCATGCTGTTTCCGTCTCAAAAGAAAGCAGACATACGTCTTCGTCTTCCTCATACTCAGCCCAATAGATATGACCTCTGACGCAGATTTGTTTTGCTTCATAGTCAATACCATAATGCTTTGCAAGGTCACTCAACCAAATGTTCTTGTTATTAACCTCCATACTTTGAAAGGTGTTCCAAAGGTTGTTTACTGCCTTACGTGTTCCTGTGACCTTGTAGGTCGTTGTTGCTTGATTTGCCATAATCTTGTACTTTATTGATTACCATTCTGTATAATAACTCTGGTCGTTGTTCTCGCATTCCTCATTCCATTCTTCATCGGTGAAGTCGGTATGCAAGCAGTCTTTACTGCAATAGTAGGCTACACCCATATCCACGCAATACCCCTCACGCATCAGTTTGCCACATTCAGAGCATCTTCTGCAAGTTCTGTCAGTGTTCCACCAATAGTCCACAAAAGACTCTGCTACAACGTCTTCGCTTGTGTTCTCATCCCACTTGTCAAGATAGAATGTAGCGAACTTTTTCAACTCCTGCTCATTGAATAGTTGCTTGTCTGTGCCACTCACTGCCTCAGTCAGTCGGCTCAAAATAGATTGAATTGTTGTCATGCGATATTATTTTTTTCTCCCTTTCGTAGATTTCTTCTACTTCTGGGATGGTTAAACAAATTTGTTGCCTTCTAAAGGTGCTTTGGTCAAATGGAGCAAGGTTATGTGGTCAAATACTACCCAAAGGTGTGGAGATTTTACCATCATACACAAGTGCCAGACCTTGATCAGATGAAGACAAAGCTATTACCTTTGCAACATCATTTGTTACCACCACAGAAATAGAGAAATACATGCAATGCTATTTCTTTTCAAGGAGGAAATCATTTAAGTCATTATAACTTTGGTATCTATATGACTCATCTATGGAAATACCGGGGTAAGCCTTTGCTATTTCCTTTGTTGCCGTTCTGCCAGCTTCATCATTATCAAGAAAACAATGGATAGAGTCATATTCTTTAAGATAGGGCAAAAGCACTCTTACTTCGCCAACACCGTTAAGGACAAAGAAGTCGCATTGTTCTATAACAGTAACACCATTGTCAGGTATTCGAGCATACAGAGTCATGTATGCCAACATATCAAAGAATCCCTCAAAAATACAGCATTGTTTCTGAGGAACTTCCTTCGGATAGATGGCTGAAATACTCTTTTTACCTATACAACGTTTGCTTAGTTTATTTCGAGCTTCCATGCCATTGGCTACATTCATGAAGGCAATAGCATAGTATCGTTTGCCTCGAAAGGAATAATGAACCTCTCTGCAATACTTTTGAGCTATGGTAAAATCTATACGTCTCTGGATAATATAGTCACGAAGTATGGGGTGAGTGAGGGGCTTATCATATCAACAACCGTTTCATGGTTGTGGTTTTCCTGATATTCACTACGCTTACCTTCAAACCATTGACGTTTCTTTTCTTCCTCCAGTATTCTGGCATTATAATCCTCATTGAATTGAAGTCTTTTCTCTTTGATTTGCTTTTCGAGATAGCCTAAGACCTCATGCATCGTCCATGACGGATTAAGTCGCTCTACAAGGTTTATCAGATTGCCGCCTCTGCCTGTACCGAAGTCATACCAAAGATTATCCTTGGTATTGACTACGAATGAAGGTGTTTTCTCTAAGCGCAATGGTGAACAATAGAACACATTCTTGCCCTTAATGGAACCTGTTCCATAATTGTTCTCCTTCATCCAATTATAGATACTAACAGACTTTATTTCTTCTATTGTCATGTTCATTATAGATTAAATGCGCCCACATGTGCGTGCGTACGTGCGTGTGCGCATATGTGTATATATATACCCTTTAAACCTAAACCTTAAACTTGCCTTGCTTTGCTTGTTTCTGATTTCCTAAAACACTCTGATTTATAGACATATCCATCTTTTTCTCTAACGATAATGCCTTTACCTGTTAGAAGTTTAAGAAGGTCCTTAATACCATTGATACCTCGCTTGTAACCAGCGGCTTCGTATGCTTGCGAAACAGAGTTAACCAAGTCGTTGTATCGTGTGGGGAATTTTTCTCAAACACTTTGCTTAAAATATCCTGGTGTATCTCATTATCAAGGCTGACAAGTGACTTCTCCTGACGCTTCACGACGGTAACAGAAATGCCAGAGTCAAGAACAGGAAGTTTGTTGTCATCAATATGGAAAGCAAATGTGCTGAACTCCTTATCTCGCATGTGCATTGGTTTAACCTCACTGATGCTGTTGTTCTGCATATTCTTGCTAATAATAAGAACCGTCTCAGCTTTGTTTTCCAATTCAGTACCTATATGACCACGAGGGTTATTATCGTTCTTGTTTAAATGAAGGACTGTATGGATGTGTAGATCATATACACTTGTCCAGGCCATTAAGACAGTCATCACATCAGTTGCTTCCTTACCGTTATTGATGTCATACATGAGGTCTCTCAGACCATCGATGATGACCAAACCTACTTCATCGTATTTACGTAAAGCATAATCAATAAGGGCTATTCGCAGTTTGGGTGTATATTCACGCAGTCCCCAGAACATAAGGCGAGGATCATCTTTTTTGAACGATAGTCCAGACAATTTATAAATACGTTCCAGAACTGTGTGACAGTGATATTTACTCTGCTCAGTATCGAAATATAAAATCTTCCGTTTGCCTTCTGGAAGACACGCTCTGTAGTTCAATACCGTAGTGTTGGTAACAGCCGCGGCTACCATGGCAGAGATATTGAAGGTTTTCTTGCTCTTTGCTTTGCCAGTAGATGCACTAAAGTTTCCAAAGGTTGCAATGGTACAATCACCGACGAAAAGAATTTTAGGCGGTATAGTAACTTTGTCTGTTGCTTTGATTTCACCTTTTGAAAGATAGGAATCGAGTTCTTCGTCGCTGAAATTGTCCTTGTCAAGCATAGACACTTCAAGCGATTGGTGTTCAAATGAGGTCTTTTGATTGTCAATGCCCATCTTATTAGTTCTTTTTTCCATTCTGCTTATTCTTTTTTATATCTGTTCTAACATCTTTGACAGAAATCGCACATCTGTCAAGAAGTTCTACAAGGCGCGAGTCTGGCAGATTCACGCCGTCAATGCTATTCTTTTTCGTTTTCTTCATAATTAGTGGAATCATTAGATATTGTTTTAGAAGAACCTTTGGTTATTTCGGAGCTAAGCAAGTTGCTCTTTTTAATCCACTCAATCAGTTCCTTCTTTTCAAAGAATATCATCTTGCCACGTGGCTTGAAATGCGGAATCTCACCACTGCATGTGAGTTTGTACAGAAGACTCTGTGAGATGTCAAGGTACTGGCAAACCTCCTTCATATTTAGTATGTCCTTTGTCGTATAAAGAGTTTCCTCAATGGATTTGAGTCGCTCATTGATAACTTCAGGTTCCACAGTTGTCAATTCCTTAACCTGCATTTCCAAGAGCTCAATGCGTTTAGCCAAGAGCTCGTATTCTGTTTTTTCTTTTTTGCCATCTACATATGGATTTGAAATTAGACATTGAGGGAGCTACCCCCATTATTGAACCGATTCATTTGCAAAGGTAGAGGAGGTTTGTCACTATAAGGAACAATGATGCTATATAGGAATGATTGTTTCGCTATTATATAGTTATGTTCCTTTCATTTGGTAGTCTTTATTGACTGATTTAGCACTTTCTTGCAATTAGCGGTCTTATATCTGATTAGATAGAGTGTGGTGTTATACCAAAACATAGCGGTTTGTACTATTTAGGCGTTTAGACCGCACTTTTTTTTAGAATATTTTCACTAACTTTGCACCATGATTAAGAGAGCAATATTCTATGGAACAAGCCAGGGCAAGTTCAATAAGCACTTCACCAGTGATGATGATTGCTTCAAATACTTGTCTGAAATCAAATGGAAAGATGACACTTTTGTATGTACAAGGTGTGGCAATACTCATTATTGCAAAGGTCATTTGCCTTTTTCAAGACGTTGTACAAAATGCAAGCATGACGAAAGTCCGACTGCAGGTACTGTGTTTGATAAATTAAAGTTCTCTCTTAATACAGCTTTTCACATTGCCTTTAATCTATGTACATCAGAAAATGGTGTAACATCAACTGCCTTATCTATAAAATATGGATTAAGACAAAAAAAAACTGCCTGGGATTTCAAACGGAAGATACAACATGCTATGGGCTATGTCGAGGATAAACCTCTAGAAGGTATGATTTTCGTTGACACCTTTGAGATAGGAGATTCAAAATGTTCACCAAAAGGCGATTTGGTGATTATCGGCATGGAAATCCTTGGTGGAAAGATAGCTGGTCACGAATATGCCTATGTCGTTGACAGTGCATCACCGGATTCTATTAGAGATTTTTTCAAAAAACACATCAGTAGGAATAGCCAAATCATAGTCGGTAAAAGAGAGTAGATGCGAGCAATATGCAGATGAATACTCAGATAGTATAGCTACAAGATTAGAATATTCAGCTCTCATGGACAAACATGTATCAAATCTAAAGAAGTGGTTGTTCGGAGTACATCGTCACTGTTCTGCAGAATACATTCAAGACTATCTGAATGAATACTACTTCCGACTTAATGGACATAGGGATAACACTGTATTGTTTGATACACTCATGAATTTAATTGTAAAGAATAAGCCATTGCATTAAATGACACCATTCTTGATTAGCCCGTACTTTTCTCGAAATCCAAAAAATCGCATAGACGTTCCTATGCGATTTAACTCATTATATTTTATCACATTATCAATTTAACAAAAAGAAAATGAAACGGTTAACAAAAACGCCCGTTTTCTCTCTTTTTGTGCCCATGTTGCGTAAACTGCGCAAAAAGTTGAGAAAGAATTGCCAAGGATGAACTTTGGCAACTTTATTGTGCTGCCTACGAGCAGTACCAGTCTGAAATCATCAATGGTGAGAAGTCATATTCTCGCTATGTAAATGATTTCTATTACTACCATCTTCCTGCGATGAATATGAGCGAATCAGATGCAAGGGTTCATATTATGAATGTCTGCGGTCTGGAAGGAACTTCTTGAAAATCGTCGTGATCTCGTTGATGCTTTTTTCTCAAAAGATAAGTTTGAGGAAAAAGATTATCAGCAGATGTTCCATCTGTTTGATTCTGGACAAAGCCTTACTCCAGATGAAGACTGTCTCGCACGATTTTCAGATAAACAGATTAGCCTCATTACACAGTTTGCAAATGATGTGAGTCTCTTTAAAAATGCTGTAACAGATTCTGACATCAAGGATCTGTTCAAGTGTCAACTCACAAAACCTCTCCAGGCTGGCATTAACAGACACGTAGCATTGTTCTTCGGTGCTCTTCGTTCCTATGGATTATTGCCTTTCCGATGGCAGATGATAATTGAGGAGAACAAACTCGTTGCTTCGTCAGCTAATAACGAGCCACTACGTGCAAGCCAGTTGCGTTGTGGTCTGTCTCAAGCCAAAAACGTGAAACTTGCAAAGATGAAATCATCTAACTACAAGATTGAAGACATAGGGTTCGAAACCGTATGTGAGAATTTCGCCAAGAAACTGAAAGAAAGAATGTAAAATGCAAGAAATCCAACCAACAACAAGTAGGGAAGATATATAATGAATATATAACAATCCCTATATAGTTGGCTTTTCTACGCATCAAGTTGTAGGAGTTACCTTTGCATTCGAATCGATTCGAATACGGAGGTAGCTCCTCTTTTTGAAAAAAATAATCATAAGAAATACAGACAATGGACAATAATACAGAATGTCATTTCATTGATAAAACTGTCACATTCGACCAGTTTGTCAACGAACTAGCGACAATGATTGCTTTAAGAATTCATCAGGTTGAAAAAGGCCAGCTTGAAATCAGCCAGACAAAAGCGTTCCAAATGTATGGACGTGCAGATGTTGAAAGATGGATAAAGAGTGGCAAGTTAAAGCCTTCCAGAATATCTCCTGGCAAGAAACGATATAAGCTTATAGATTTGCAGAAACTTGCGAATATTCAACAAAACTATCTCTTGTAAGCGTATAAACAACGAAAAAGCTCAGATGTGGCTTTATGCCATATTTGGGCTTTTTCGTTGTTGTTAAGCGTAGTGACTATCAAACAAGACGCTGATACATCTGTGTTAGTTCCTTGTCAATATTAGTAATCTTGAACTGAACACGAGTGTTACTAATTTTTTTAGGAAGCAATGTTGTCAATTTATCCATGATTTGATCAACGTTAGAGAAACCGGTATCTTCGATGGCACAAACCATTTTGCCCATAACGTATGCTTCTGCACGAACATTATTATATTTGGATATTCTCTCAAAAGACTTATCCTCTTTTTCGATGTGCTTGGACTCATTATCTGTAAAGAAGACGAAATCTATAACCTTTTCATTAAGAATCCATACAGGAGTGTAGTCTATCTTGACATAGACTCTTGCCATTCTGTTTATGGAGTGGTTAAGACCGAAATCAACCTCATTCATAGTTGCGCCACATTCATTTTGCGCTATGGTAGCCCAACTATGACGGAACGCATACAATGATGCTCTGAATCCCGGTTCTACTTTCTCCCAAACCTGTTTGATTCCAGTGTTTACATTTGCGCAAAAGGAATCTGATGTTGACAAGCGATCATGAAAATTAAATAGCCATGGAGAATCAGCCTTCTTAGAGAGGTACTTCTCAAAGGTTGGTTTCAAAAAGGGTGGTACACGCACTTCAAAGTAACCACGGTCTGAACGTACAGACCTTGTTTTCTGACGCTCATAGTGGAAGATGCCATTATTATACTGATCCTTCTTCGCATTAAAGATGTCCACGGCATTAAGACCACACATGCAGAATGAAATCAATGCAACATCCTGTCCAACCTCCATCAACGGGTTGGTGAATCGGCTTCTATCCGGTACGACATTAAAGAACGCACGCAACTTACTTGCTGGAATAGCACGTTTCTCAGGAACATCACTGCGAGGAATCTTCACTTTACTCCATGGATTATTAAGTTTGCTCAAACCACGCTCCTCATCATTAAACTCCATGATAGCAGCTTTATATATCTCTCTAATGCATACAGGATATTGCTCTTTACTACGAGTAGTAGTTTGTGATAATGTCTCAATCCACCTATTAAGAAAAGCTGATGTTAGACGAGAGAACATAAGATTGTCCGTTCGGGCGAACTTTTCCAGATGCTGCAGGGCCCATTTATAGTTACGAGAGGTACGTTCCTGACCACGTTTTATCATCTTATCAATGTGCAATCTTGCATAATCCGAGAAGGATATGTCTTTCTCGTACTCTAATACGAACTCCAAGACTTCTTTTGCAGACCATTTAGAAGTATCTACTTGGTTTAGCTTATTATAACATTCCTCTATCAAGATAGAGGTTTGTTGGATGACAAATGGATCTATTATGTCTTTTTTGTCATCAGATAGTCCCTTTTCATTGACCATCCATGAAGTTCTCATGTAAGAGAACTGTCTGTTGTGAGTAAATCGGATATACACTTTGTACATTCCGTTTCTCATCTTTGTTTTTACAATTGCTTTTAATGTTGCCATTTTGAAAGTGTTATTTGAAAATTAGTATTTATGTTTATTGCTATAGTTGAAAATGCCCTTATTTTTTGGGAAACACGGCATTGTTTTTGGGAAACAACATGGATTTTTCAGGAAACATTCGTTGTTTTTAGGTACCGGTTCATATGATTTGGGAAACACATAAAGTGAAATTGGGAAACATTTCACCCATTTTTGGCATCTTGGTCTGCTTGGAGAACGCGCAGAATAAACGCAAAAAATTAAAGGCAAGTACCTGAATCCCAGATACTTGCCTTCTATAATACTAATTTTCAGCACTTTCGTCTTATTCTTCGACGGCGGCCTGCGCCGCCGCAAGTCTCGCAATAGGCACACGGAACGGAGAACAGCTCACATAATTCAGCCCTACCTTGTGGCAGAACTTCACGGAAGAAGGCTCACCGCCATGCTCGCCGCAGATACCGCACTTCAGGTCCGGACGGATGGCACGGCCCTTTTCGGTAGCCATACGTACCAACTGCCCTACTCCATTCTGGTCGAGCACCTGGAAGGGGTCTACTTTCAGAATCTTCTTTTCCAGATAAATAGGCAGGAAGGAAGCGATGTCGTCGCGTGAGTATCCGAAGGTCATCTGCGTCAGGTCGTTCGTACCGAACGAGAAGAATTCGGCGGAAGAAGCGATGCGGTCAGCCGTAAGAGCTGCACGCGGGATTTCAATCATTGTACCTACCTTGAACTCGATGCTGTCGCCTGCTTCGGCAAACAACTTGGCAGCTTCGGCACGGATAACCTCTTCCTGCTGCTTGAACTCGTACAGGATACCGGTCAGCGGAACCATGATTTCAGGATGTGTCTCAACGCCCTCTTTCTTCAGTTCCAGAGCAGCGCCGAGGATGGCACGCGTCTGCATCTGCGTGATTTCCGGATACGTATTGCCCAAGCGGCAACCGCGGTGGCCCAGCATCGGGTTATGTTCGCAAAGCGCTTCCACACGCTGCTGGATATACTGCAAGCTTACGCCCATGGTATCCGCCATTTCCTGCTGCCCCTTCAAATCGTGGGGAACGAATTCGTGCAAAGGAGGGTCGAGCAGACGCACGGTTACCGGGCAACCTTCCATAGCCTTGAAGATGCCCTTGAAGTCTGCCTGCTGGTACGGCAGAATCTTAGACAACGCCTTGCGACGTCCTTCCGCGTTTTCCGCCAGAATCATCTCGCGCATCGCCTTGATTTTCTCGCCTTCGAAGAACATGTGTTCCGTACGGCACAGACCGATGCCCACTGCCCCGAAGTTACGTGCCACCTGTGCATCGTGCGGCGTATCGGCATTGGTGCGTACCTGCAATTTCGTATATTTATCGGCCAGTTGCATCAGTTCGGCAAAATCACCGGACAGCTCGGCGGCCTTCGTTTCCACTTTTCCTTTGTAAACCTCGCCGGTACTACCGTTCAGAGAGATGAAGTCGCCTTCTTTCAACACAACGCCGTCCACCTCTACCGTGCGTGCCTTGTAGTCGATGTTCAACGCTCCCGCACCGGATACGCAGCACTTACCCATGCCGCGAGCCACAACGGCAGCGTGCGAAGTCATACCGCCACGTGCGGTCAGGATGCCTTCGGCAACGGCCATACCTGCCAAATCTTCCGGAGAAGTTTCGATACGCACCATTACCACGCGCTTGCCGGCAGCGTGCCATTCGGCAGCATCATCGGCAAAGAACACAATCTGGCCGCAGGCCGCGCCCGGAGAAGCCGGCAAACCGCGGGTAAGAACCTTCGCCTGCTTCAAGGCCGCCTTGTCGAATACGGGGTGAAGCAGTTCGTCCAGCTTGTTGGGTTCGCAACGCAACAGCGCCGTCTTTTCGTCAATCATACCCTGGTGGAGCAAATCCATGGCTATCTTCACCATGGCGGCTCCGGTACGCTTGCCGTTACGTGTCTGGAGGAACCAGAGCTTGCCTTCCTGCACGGTGAACTCCATGTCCTGCATATCCTTATAGTGGTTTTCCAGCTTCGTCTGCAAAGCATCCAGCTCCTTGTAGATTTCGGGCATCGCCTCTTCCATGGAAGGATACTTGGCGGCACGCTCCTCCTCGCTTACGCCGGCAAGTTCCGCCCAGCGTCTGGAGCCGATAATGGTAATCTGCTGCGGGGTACGGATACCTGCCACAACGTCCTCGCCCTGTGCATTAATCAGATATTCGCCGTTAAAGAGGTCTTCGCCCGTGGCGGCATCGCGGCTGAAGCAGACTCCCGTGGCGGAAGTGTCGCCCATATTGCCGAACACCATTGCCTGCACGCTTACGGCAGTACCCCACTCATCGGGAATTCCTTCCATTTTACGGTAGAGGATGGCGCGCTCGTTCATCCATGAGTTGAACACGGCGCAGACAGCACCCCACAACTGTTCGTAGGCGCAGGTGGGGAAATCCTTTCCGGTCTGCTGCTTGACGGCAGCCTTGAAGCGCTTGACAAGCTCCTTGAGGTCTTCCACTTCCAGTTCGTTGTCCAGTTTCACGCCTTTGGCATGTTTTACCTCTTCTATAATAGCCTCGAACGGGTCTACATCTTCCTTGTTCACCGGCTTCATGCCCAGCACCACGTCACCGTACATCTGTACGAAACGGCGGTAGGAGTCCCATGCAAAGCGGGGGTTGCCCGTCTTGCGAATCAGCCCTTCCACCACTTCATCGTTCAGGCCGAGGTTAAGAATCGTATCCATCATGCCCGGCATGGAAGCGCGTGCGCCCGAACGGACGGACACCAGCAGCGGGTTTTCCACATCGCCGAATTTGGAGCGCATCAGTGTCTCCACGTGCGCGATGGCGTTTTCCACTTCCTGTTTCAACAGGGCAACGACTTTTTCCTGCCCCATTTCATAATATTCTGTGCAAACTTCTGTCGTGATTGTGAAGCCCGGAGGAACCGGAACTCCGATAAGGTTCATCTCTGCCAGGTTGGCTCCCTTACCCCCCAAAAGGTTTTTCATGCCGGCTTTTCCTTCTGCCTGGCCGTTACCAAAGGTGTAAACTCTTTTTTTGTCCATAATATCAATTTAAAGTTTCTGATTGTGATTTTTTCATTTTTTCTGCTCGCAAATCTAAGTATATTTCACAGACTAGAAAACTTTTTGAGAAAAAACTTTAAGTCAAAATGCAATTTCGAGATTGCAAAATTTAATATTCCCATTCATAGAGAGAAATTACGGAAAAATACCTATTTTTGCCGTTGAATTTATTATACTGGTGTAAAAGTGGCAAGAAAGAGAAAAGAACTTCCCCTGTTGGAAAAGGTGGAAATTACGGATGTGGCTGCCGAAGGAAAAGCCATCGCGAAGGTCAATGATTTGGTAATTTTCGTACCGTACGTCGTTCCGGGCGACGTTGTAGACCTGCAAATCAAGAGAAAAAAGCATCATTATGCCGAGGCGGAAGCGGTGAAGTTTCACCAATACTCACCGGTAAGAGCCGTTCCGTTCTGTCAGCACTACGGTGTATGCGGCGGCTGCAAATGGCAGGTGCTCCCCTATTCGGAACAGATAAGATACAAGCAGAAGCAGGTAACGGACAACCTTACCCGCATCGGAAAAGTGGAGCTCCCGGAAATATCGCCGATACTCGGTTCCGCAAAAACGGAGTTCTACCGCAACAAGCTTGAGTTTACTTTCTCCAACAAGCGCTGGCTCACGGCGGAAGAGGTCCGGCAGAATGTGGTGTACGAGCAGATGAATGCGGTAGGCTTCCACATTCCCAACGCCTTCGACAAGGTACTGGCCATCGAGAAGTGCTGGCTGCAGGACGACATATCCAACCGCATCCGCAACGCCGTGCGCGACTATGCCTACGAGCACAACTATCCGTTCATTAACCTGCGCACGCACGAAGGGATGCTACGCAATATGATTGTGCGCACTTCCACCACCGGCGAGCTGATGGTTATCCTCATCTGCAAGATTGAGAAGGACGAGGAGATGGCGCTGTTCAAACAGTTGTTGCAGTACGTAGCGGACACTTTCCCCGAAATCACGTCACTGCTATACATTATTAATAATAAGTGCAACGACACCATTACCGACCTCGACGTGCACACGTTCAAAGGCAAAGACCATATCTTCGAGGAGATGGAAGGGCTGCGTTTCAAGGTAGGTCCCAAGTCGTTCTACCAGACCAACTCCGAGCAGGCATACACTTTGTACAAAGTGGCCCGCAACTTCGCAGGGCTCACCGGCAACGAGCTGGTTTACGACCTTTATACCGGCACGGGAACCATCGCCAACTTCGTGTCCGGACAAGCGCGCCAGGTCATCGGCATCGAATATGTGCCCGAAGCCATCGAGGACGCCAAGGTCAACTCGGAAATCAACGGCATCAGAAACACGCTTTTTTGCCGGCGACATGAAGGACATGCTGACACAGGACTTTATCAACGAGTACGGACGTCCGGATGTAATCATCACCGACCCTCCTCGTGCGGGTATGCACCAGGATGTGGTGGATGTTATCCTGTTTGCAGAGCCGAAACGCATTGTGTACGTAAGCTGCAATCCCGCCACGCAGGCAAGGGACTTACAACTGCTCGATGCCAAATACCGGGTGAAGGCCGTCCAGCCGGTGGATATGTTCCCGCATACGCATCATGTGGAAAACGTGGTGCTGCTTGAGTTGAAAAATCCGGCGGAAAAAGCAGAGGACTGAGGCAGCTCTTCGGGAATGTGAAAGCATAAGGGGCTATTTCGGAAGTGTAAAGAGCTACTTTGGGAACGTAAAGGGCTACTTCAGAAACGTGAAGTGCTACTTTGGAAAACCGAAGCAGAAGCAACCGGAAGCCGCACTCCCGAAAAGCGGTACGGCATTTTGGTAAGCCGATGCAAAGCCTTGTTTTAGAATTGAATCATTAATCGCAAATTATTATCCTCGTGGCAAAAGAAAGAATTATAGCAAGAGCCCGCACGCAATATACGGACTATATGGTAAAAGAGCCTATGGAACTGATGGAATTTCTGGCAGCGAAAATGCCGGATGCCAGCCGCACCAAGTTGAAGGCATTGTTGAGCAAGCGGGTTGTATATGTAGACAGCGTCATCACAACGCAGTACAACTTCCCGCTGAAGCCGGGTATGAAAGTCCAGATCAGCCGTGAGAAGGGACGCAAGGAGTTCAACAACAAATTACTGAAAATCGTATACGAAGATGCTTACCTCATCGTGGTGGAGAAGATGCAGGGATTGCTGTCCGTCAATACGGAAAGGCAGAAAGAGCGTACCGCTTACACCATTCTGAACGAATATGTGCAGCGTTCGGGCAGGCAGCACCGCGTGTACATCGTGCATCGCCTGGACCGCGACACCTCGGGACTGCTGATGTTTGCCAAAGACGAAAAGACGCAGAATACGCTGCGCGACAACTGGCACAACATCGTAACCGACCGCCGCTATGTAGCCGTCGTTGCGGGTGAAATGGAAAACAATGCCGGCATGGTGCGCTCATGGCTCACCGACCGCAAGCTGTACGTATATTCCAGCCCCACGGACGATGGTGGCAAGGAAGCAATCACCCACTACCGCACCATCAAACGCGCCAACGGCTTCTCGCTCGTGGAACTGATGCTGGAGACGGGACGCAAAAACCAAATCCGCGTGCACATGCAGGACCTGGGACATCCCATCATTGGCGACGGACGCTACGGACTGGAAGAGATAAATCCTATCGGACGACTGGCGCTGCACGCCTTCAAGCTGTGCTTCCGCCATCCTGTCACCGGAGAGCTGATGCAGTTTGAAACACCGTATCCGGGAGAGTTCAAGAAACTGTTTCTGAAGAAATAAAGAAATCAAAGGGGGTACAAAAACCGCTTATCAATCAATCGAGGGGGATGTCAATACTAAAACCCGCTTACTGTTGGATGATTTTTAGGCACGGATTACGCGGATTTACACGGAAAAATAATAAAGAAAATCCGTGAAATCCGCGTAATCCGTGCCTAAAAAATTATCAAGAGTGTTTTAACACCCTCACTTGCCTATTCTCAGGATGTCCGGACATCCATATTCTTAATATTGCCTTTCCAGCATGACAGGCCCATCCATGTGCCCGTCCACGTATAATACGCCGGACAGTCTGTCTCCCGCAACATATACGTCGTAGATTTCCAGCAAAGGATAATTGTAACCGTAGTCCAGCCGCAGAATCCTGCCGTGGATGTCCCAGCGGAAAGGCAGGCTGAATGCCACCTCTCCATACGGATCGTTGTAATACGCCTGCTCATCTCTTCCCAGCCCGTTGCCTTCAAAGTAAAGCCCGCTTTCCAACGGAGAATTATAGGCATCGGCAAAACCTAAATCTCCTACCCAGATACCGCCCGGCAGGGTATCGTAAATGTAGTAATCCTCACCGTCGTCCGGTTCGCACGAACTCAGGCCCAAGGCCAGCGTGCACAGGAACAATATGTTCAAAAACTTTCTCATCTTTCTCATTTCCAATTCTGATTAACCATATATCTGGAAGCAGTCAGCATCATGATTTCACCGTCCAGCTTTCCGGACAGGTAATGCTCGCGCACCCATACGTTCTCAAAGATTTTCACGTCGCCCGAACCGTAGTTCAGTATCAGTCCCTCGCGTGAGTTGTCAATCCATTTCCAGGTAAAGTCATGGGTATCTGTTTTCGTATTGCCGGTAGTGGTTACGATAAAAGTCTCTTTTCCGGAAAGGACTTCCTTACCGCCCTGTTTCCCTTTGGTGAATTCCAGGATGTGCCTGCACGCCCCTTCTTCCGTGTCGTACTCCTCTACCCAACTGTCGCTGCATAGCTTCTCGTCGCTGTTTTGTATCGTATAGTAGTTATCATCCCCGCAAGAAGCCAGCCCCGCAGTCATTACACACAACAACAGTATCTTCATTAAGTTCAAAATCTTCATATTTATCGAGTTTAGTTAATATTTTACGGGCAAACTTACGCAAAAATAATGATATGTTTAATACCTGGACTGGAATTTCTTATAGAAGACAACGAATAAGATGAAACCCGTCAGTGCAAAGGGTACGCCTGCCAAAGCCGGATAGCGGTATCCGCCGCCAAGAGCCAGACCGCCTACGTATGCCCCGATGGCGTTGCCCAGGTTGAATGCCATCTGCACGCAAGCGCCGCCCAGCATCTCACCCCCTGGAGCTACGCGGATAATCAGCACCTGCTCCGGGCTGGACACCGCAAACAAGCCCGCCGTACAGAGCGCCATCAATATGGCTGAACACCACGGATGGGGCGAAAGGAAAAATATCAGCAGCAGCACAATGCAAATCATGCCTTGCACCACCATGCCCACCCTGCCCGGAGTGTATTTGTCGGAAAGCCGTCCGCTCACCAGATTGCCCACCACCATGCCAAAGCCTGCCAGCATCATTAATGCCGTGATACTTCCGGCGCTGAATCCCGACACATTCGTCAGCAACGGCGTGATGTAACTATACCAGCAGAACACGCCGCCATTGCCCAAAGCCGTCGCCCCCAATATCAGCCAGGGAGCGGGAGTCTTCAGGAAACGGAACTGTCCCTTGAATCCGGTATCTTTGAGTCCCTCCATCGCAGGAACCCACCGCCATATATAATAAAGGACTATCACTCCCCAGCAGGCCACCAGCAAGAACGTGACACGCCACGAGAGCATATGGCTCAGGGAAGTGCCCAGCGGAACGCCGAACAGATTGGCAACCGTCATGCCCGCTATCATAATGGATACGGCCTCGGAACTTCTCCCCTCGTCCGCCAGCTTGCCCGCCACAATGGAAGCGACTCCGAAATACGCCCCGTGCGGCAAACCCGAAATGAAACGCGCCGCCAGCAGCGACCAGTAGCCGGTGGCCATCGCAGCCCCCAGGTTTCCTACCAGCATTAAAGCCATCAATGCCAGCAGGATATGCTTCAACGGACGCTTGCGCGCTAAAATCAACATGGGAGCACCGGCACATACGCCCAGTGCATAGGCGGAAATGAAATGTCCGGCAACCGGAATGCCGATGTTCAAATCGGCGGCAACATAGGGCAAAATACCCATCATCGTAAACTCGGCAATGCCCAATCCCAAGGTGCCGAACGCTAATGCAATAAGACTCTTCTTCATTCGAAAAAATACAACCTGTGAAACAAACTTTTTACCGCCGCAAAAGTAGTGTATTCTTTCCGCTCAAGTTCTTTATTTTATAAAAAAACTAACTAAAAATTTGTACAGCATAAATATAAGATATACTTTTGCGCCCCGAAAAAGCAGGGCATGCCTTGCTTTTTCAGCATTCAACAATAATTTAAATAATCAAAAGGTAAAAAGAAATGAAAAAAATTGTATTTTTCTTGTTTGCAACCATGCTGGTTGCATCGGTAAAGGCACAGGTTTATGTAGGCGGAACGGTAGGCTTATGGCACAACGACGACCTCGACGCCACTTTCTTCAAACTGGAACCGGAAGTTGGATATAACCTGAGCGAGAAATGGGCAGTAGGCGGTGTGCTGGCATTTGCACACGGCAAGGCAGACGAAGGTAAATACAACGCTTTCGCCCTCGCTCCCTATGCACGCTACTCCTACTATGAAAATAAGGTAGTACGCCTGTTTGTGGACGGCGGCTTCGGTTTCTCCACCCAGAAGGTGAAGGGCTTCGACTCTGTAAACGGCTTTGAAATAGGCTTCAAACCGGGCATCGCCATCAAGCTGAACAGCAAGTTCAGTGCAGTTGCCAAATGCGGTTTCCTGGGCTACAGAGACGATTACATGACCGGAGACAACGGCTACGGATTTGCCTTCACCAGCGAAGACCTCTCATTCGGTTTCCACTACGAGTTCTAATCCCGGACAAAGCATACATCACAAGGGAGCGGCCGCCTCACAAACCCGGCGGCTGCTCCTCTCCGGATACGGTTACTCCCGTATATAATGGGGCATCTCCCCGGGTATCTCCATGGATATTTCCACCAGTCCGCATACTACACCCTCACGCTTCCATGCGGTCTGATAAATCATTTTCCTGACCCCTTTTTTCTCTATCGTATAGGCGTTTACGCCACCCGTCTTCAGGAGTTCGCGTATCTTTTCCTGCGATTTCGGACTGTGGCAGTCAAAAAGATTCCTGCCTATCAGGTTTCCGTGCCCGGCAAACGTGCGGCATGCCTTCTCGTTCATATAAAGGATGATTCCCTGCGTGTCGCATACGGTTACGGCACAGTTCATTTCATCGGCCCATTCATACATATTCATTACATTTATTCGGTTGTTGAGGGAAACAAAAGTACAGATTAGTTTCTAATTATTCAAGCATTATAAATACGCACACCCAAATTATTCGTATTTTTGCACATCGTTTATAAAATATGCAAACATGAAGAAGTTCGTAAAAGGAGTCCGGTTTGCTCCTAAAAACTATTCCGATGAAGTAGAAGCCAAGATACAGCATTATAAAAGAGAAGGATACAAATTGCCGTCACGCCATCTGCTGCGTACGGAAGAGCAACTGGCAGGCATACGCGAAAGCGCAAGGATAAACACCGCCCTGCTCGATTACATCTCGGAGAATATCCGCGAGGGAATGTCCACGGCAGAGATAGACCACATGGTATACTGCTTTACGACAGACCACGACGCCATCCCCGCTCCCTTCCTGTACGAAGGCTTTCCGAAGAGCGTATGCGTCAGCATCAACGATGTGGTGTGCCACGGCATCCCCAGCACAAAGGAATTCCTGCGCAGCGGAGATATTGTAAACGTAGACGTGTCCACCATCTATAAAGGGTATTTCTCCGACGCATCGCGCATGTATATGATTGGGGAAGTCAGCCCCGAAATGCAACGCCTGGTGCAGGTGACCAGGGAGTGCCGCGACATCGGCATACAGGCTGCACAGCCCTGGGCACGGTTGGGCGATGTGGGCGCCGCCATCCAGGAGCATGCCGAGAAGAACGGCTACAGCGTGGTGCGCGACCTTTGCGGGCATGGCGTGGGTATCAAGTTTCACGAAGAGCCGGACGTGGAGCACTTCGGCAAACGCGGCACGGGCATGCTGATAGTACCGGGCATGACGTTCACCATCGAGCCGATGATTAACATGGGCAGCTACGAGGTGTTCATTGACGAAGCCGACGGCTGGACGGTGTGCACGGACGACGGTCTGCCTTCCGCCCAGTGGGAAAGCATGATTCTTATCACCGAAGACGGAAACGAGATACTGACACAATAGATGCAAGACGGCAGGCCGCAAGATGTCCCCCGGCGCGGTACACTCCGTACCAACGGTTGGTACTCCTTGTACCACGCTTTGGTATTGTCTGTACCAACCGTTGGTATTCTTCATACCAACTATTGGTATTTCCCGTACCGCCCGATGGTATTGCCCGTACCGCCTGCCGAAACTTTATTTCCTTATATGCAATTATGAATATCATCCTATTACCCGCCGGGATTATCGCAGGAGCCGTTATCGGCTATCTGACGGCCGGCAGAAAAGCCGCTGCCCTGAAGACTCAGGTAGAAGCCGCCGGAGAGCGTGAAGCCCTGCTGAACCGCACCGCCGAAGAACGCATCGCCCGCGAACGCTCCATTGCCGAGGAACGTTTGCAGGAAGCCGCCCGCCAGGCTTCGGAACGCCTGGACGCACAGGAGCGGCTGTTTGCCGAACGCCTCGCCGAACAGGCACGCAGTTTCAACGAACGCCTTGCCCAGCAGGAACATTCCTTCGGCGAGCGCATCGCCCAGCAGCAACGGCAATGGGAACAACGCCTCGCCGAACAGAAAGAAGAGGCCGAAGCCCTGCACAAGCGTATGAACACCGAGTTCGAGAACCTTTCGAACCGCATCTTCCAAAGCAAGACCGAGGATTTTACCAGACTGAACGCCGAGCATCTGGGCAACCTGCTGCGCCCGCTCGACGAGAAGATTAAGGACTTCAAGGAAAAAGTAGAGCAGGTGTACAGCACCGAAGCCAAAGAGCGCTTCTCGCTGGGCGAACGCATCAAGGAGCTGGTGGAACTGAACAATCGCCTCAGCGAGGATGCCAACAACCTGACCCGCGCCCTGAAGGGCGACTCCAAGATGCAGGGCAACTGGGGCGAAATGATTCTGGAACGCCTCTTGCAGGCATCCGGCCTGATTGAGGGTGAGCACTATTTCCGCCAGGAGTTCCTGAAAGACGAGCGCGGCGAAGCGATTGTCAGCGAAGAAAGCGGACAGAAGATGCAGCCCGACATCCTCATCAGGTATCCCGACGAACGCGAGATGATAATCGACTCCAAAGTCTCCCTCACCGCCTACGCCGCCTACACCTCCGCCGAAGACCGCGACGAGCAGGCGCGCTGGCTCAAGGCGCATTTGCAGTCTGTCCGCAGCCACATCGACGAGCTCAGCCGGAAGGACTATTCGCACTACGATATCAAGGCGCCGGACTTCGTCATGATGTTCATCCCCACGGAAGGCGCATACCTGCTCGCTATCCAGAGCGACGCCAACCTCTGGGAGTATGCCTACAACAAGAAGGTGGTACTGATGAGCCCCACCAACCTCATCAGCGCCCTGCGCCTCTCGCTCGACCTGTGGAAGCGGGAAAACCAGGTGAAAAACGTGCAGGCCATCATCAAGCGCGGCACTGCCCTGTACGAAAAGATTGTAGGCTTTACCGACACTTTCCTCACCCTCGGCGACCGCATGGCAACCTTGCAGAAGGACTACGACAAAGCACTCAACCAGCTCTCCGAAGGCAACGGCAGCGTAGTGCGCCAGGCTGAAATGCTGAAGGACATGAGCCTCACCCCGAAGAAGCGCATCTCGGCAAGGCTGCTGCCCAAAGAGGAGATACAGGAAGATGCAGAACAAGAAGACAATAAATAACTCTTAAGACAAGACTTGATACATTATGAAAACTTTAAAAGACCGTATTCTCAAAGACGGAAAATGCTATCCGGGAGGCATACTGAAAGTGGATAACTTCATCAATCACCAGATGGACCCGATACTGATGAAATCCATCGGCGTGGAGTTTGTCAGACGTTTCGCCTCTACCAGTATCAACAAGATTATCACCGTCGAGGCCAGCGGCATCGCTCCCGCCATCATGGTGGGCTATCTGCTGGAGCTGCCCGTAGTGTTCGCCAAGAAGAAGAAACCGAGCACGATGGAGAATATGCTGGTTACTTCCGTGTATTCGTTCACCAAGCAACGCTCGTACGACGTATGCGTCAGCAAGGATTTCCTCGCGCCCGGCGACCAGGTGCTTTTCATCGACGACTTCCTTGCCAACGGAAACGCTGCCAAAGGCATCATGGACCTGGTGAAGCAGGCTGGCGCGGAACTGGTGGGCATGGGATTCATCATAGAGAAAGCCTTCCAGCATGGTGGTGACGAGCTGCGCAGCCAGGGCATCCATGTAGAATCGCTTGCCATCATCGAAAGCCTTGACAACTGTGAAATCAAAATCAGATAACCCGGAGCGATGGAAAAACAACAGGGAAACGGACTGATTTACGGCTTGAACGACAAGCCGCCTTTTAAGGAAGCTTTCTTCGCTGCGCTGCAACATCTGCTCGCCATATTCGTAGCCATCATCACCCCGCCGCTCATCATTGCGGGCGCATTGAAGCTCGATGCGGAAACTACCGGCTATCTGGTTTCGATGGCGCTGTTCGCATCCGGCATATCCACGTTTATCCAATGCCGCAGGTTCGGCGGACTGGGCACGGGGCTGCTCTGCATCCAGGGAACCAGCTTTTCGTTCATAGGTCCCATCATCTCTGCCGGAATGCTGGGCGGGCTTCCCCTGATTTTCGGTTCCTGCATGGCGGCTTCAAGCGTGGAGATGCTGATAAGCCGGGTGTTGAAATACACAAAGAAGATTATCACGCCGCTGATATCCGGCATCGTAGTCACCCTCATCGGAATGAGCCTGATAAAGGTAGGAATCACAGCCTGCGGCGGCGGAGCCACGGCACAGGCGGACGGCAGCTTCGGCAGTTTCCGCCATGTGGGCCTTGCGGCGGCGGTACTGCTGCTTATCATCGCCTTCAACCGGAGTTCCAACCGCTACCTGCGCATGAGTTCCATCGTCATCGGACTGGTGATAGGCTACATCGCAGCCTGGTTCATGGGCATCATCGACTTCTCCTCGATACAAAGCTACGGCGGCTTTAACCTGCCGATGCCTTTCCGCTACGGACTGGACTTCGACCTGTCCACCATCATCGCCCTGGGGCTTATTTTCATGATTACCGCCATCGAGGCATACGGTGACATCACCGCCAACTCCCTTATCTCCGGCGAACCGGTGGAAAGGGACACCTTCGTAAAGCGTGCTTCGGGCGGTATCCTTGCCGACGGCTTCAACTCCATGCTGGCGGGTGCGCTCAACTCCTTCCCCAACTCCGTCTTTGCGCAGAACAACGGAATGATACAACTGACCGGGGTTGCCAGCCGGTATGTGGGCTATTACATTGCAGCCTTTCTTGTGCTGCTCGGCCTGTTCCCTGCCGTGGGACTGGTGTTTTCACTGATGCCCGAACCCGTATTGGGCGGCGCTACTCTGCTGATGTTCGGTACGGTGGCGGCGGCAGGCATCCGCATCATTGCAGCGCAGGAAATCAACCGGAAGGCTACCCTTGTCATGGCTGTCAGTTTCTCACTCGGCCTCAGTGTGGAGCTGGTTCCCGAAATACTGTGCCAACTGCCGGAAACGCTGCGGAACATCTTCGCATCCGGCATCACAACGGGCGGGATAACGGCTATTCTGGCAAATCTGCTGATTCATATCAAGGAGTAATATTATTCTATTTCAGGCACGGATTACACGGATTTCATGGAAATATTGTCCGAAAGAACAAAGTAAATCCGTGAAATCCGTGTAATCCGTATTAATCCCTCTCCGGCAGCACCCAATTCAGCACCACATACCCCAGCACCCCGGCAAGCACCGTCCCTACAAGCACCCCAAATTTCGCCTGGTTCAGCAGTTCCGGATATTCGTCCGCAAAGGAAAGGTTGGCAATGAACAACGATACGGTAAACCCGATACCGCCCAGCAGGGAGACGCCCGCTATATTCTTCCAGTTCATCCCCGCCGGCATCAGCGCTACGCCGCTCTTCACCGCCAGCCACGTAAACAGGTATATCCCCAGGAACTTGCCCAGCAGCAAGCCAGCCGCCACAGCGATGCTCACATCTCCCACGATGCTGCCGCTACCGCTGAACACCACACCGGCATTGGCAAAGGCAAACAGCGGCAGTATCACGAAGCTCACCGCCCCGTGCAGGTTATCTTCCAGCGACTGCAACGGGCTGATAACATAATCCGATGCCCGCTCCACCTGCTTCAACGTGGCAATCTGCGCATTGGTCAGCACGATATTATCCGACTTGGAAACCGGGAACTCCCCGATGATGTCGCGAATCCGCTCGATGTATTTGCCCGCATCCAAGCGCGGACGCGCCGGTATCACAAACGCCAGTATCACGCCCGAAATCGTACTGTGTATGCCCGATTGCAGGAACAGGTACCAGATAATCACACCGAAGAAGAGGAAGAATATCTTCTGCGTTACGCCGAACTTACCCATATAGTAGAGGAACACGTACAGGACAGCCGCCGCAATCAGGTATCCGTATGCCACGTCAGCGCTATAGAACAATGCGATGACCAGTATGCCGCCGATGTCGTCCACCACGGCAAATGCTGTCAGGAATATTTTCAGGCTCAACGGCACACGCTTGCCCAGCAAACTGAGCACACCCAATGAGAAGGCAATGTCCGTGGCCATCGGTATAGCCATCCCCCGGGTTTCGGGAGTGCCGGAAGCAACCGACAACGCATAGATGACAACCGGAACCACCATCCCCCCGCATGCCGCAATAAAAGGCAAAGCCGCTTTCCGCACAGAGGACAGTTCCCCCACCAGCAATTCGCGCTTTATCTCCAGGCCCACTGCCAGAAAGAAAACAGTCATCAGGCAGTCGTTAATGAATTCTATCATCTTCAGCGGATGCCCGCCGTGCGAAAACAGATTGAAGTTGCCGATGCGCAGATGCAGCTCCTGAAGCAGGAAATCCTGGTATACGGGCGACAGGGACGAGTTGGCAACCACAGCGGCCAGGATAGCCGCCAGAAACAAAAGCACGCTCGCTGCTATGTTCAGCGACGAAATGTTTTTTACGGTACGTAGGATAATCATAAGTGTTTTTAATTGAAGGATTCGTTCATTTTCGGAAAAAGACAAAAAAGGGGGCAGCCCTATCATGAAAGAACAACCCCCGAAAGATATGATTGGTTCGGCAGCAAACCGCTAATCCAGTTTCAGCACCGCCAGGAATGCTTTCTGCGGCACTTCCACATTACCGATTTGCTTCATTCTCTTCTTGCCCCGTTTCTGCTTCTCGAGCAACTTGCGCTTACGGCTCACGTCGCCGCCGTAGCACTTGGCCGTAACATCCTTGCGTACAGCCTTGATTGTTTCGCGGGAGATAATCTTGGCGCCGATGGCCGCCTGGATGGCGATGTCGAACTGCTGTCTCGGAATCAGGTCCTTCAGCTTCTCGCACATGCGGCGTCCCAGCTCGTATGCGTTGTCAAAGTGCGTCAGGGTGGAAAGGGCATCCACCGGTTCGCCGTTCAGGAGAATATCCAGTTTCACCAGCTTGGACGGACGGAAGCCGTTGGCATGGTAGTCGAAAGAGGCGTATCCCTTGGAGATGCTTTTCAGCTTGTCGTAGAAGTCGATGACGATTTCGCCCAGCGGCATGTCATAGTATATCTCCACGCGATTGCCGGAAATGTATTCCTGCTTCACCAGTTCGCCACGCTTGCCCAGGCAGAGCGTCATGATGGGGCCGATATAGTCCGTGGCGGTAATCACCGAGGCGCGGATATAAGGCTCTTCGATGCGGTCTATCAGGGTGGGGTCGGGCATGCTGCCGGGGTTGTGCACCTCGGTCATGTGCCCCTGCTTGTCGTAGATGTTGTACGACACGTTCGGCACGGTGGTAATCACGTTCATATCGAATTCGCGGTCCAGGCGTTCCTGCACAATCTCCATGTGGAGCAGTCCTAAGAATCCGCAACGGAAACCGAAGCCCAGCGCCAGTGACGATTCGGGCTGGAACGTCAGCGAGGCGTCGTTCAACTGCAACTTCTCCAGCGAAGAGCGCAGGTCCTCGAAGTCTTCCGCCTCAATGGGATATACGCCGGCAAAGACCATTGGCTTCACTTCCTCGAAGCCGGCAATCGCCTCCTTGCACGGACGGGCTATGTGCGTAATCGTGTCGCCCACCTTCACTTCCCTGGAAGTCTTGATACCCGAAATGATATACCCCACGTCGCCCGTACGCAGCTCCTGACGGGGAACCATATCCATCTTCAGTACGCCGATTTCGTCCGCATCGTATTCCTTGCCCGTATTGAAGAACTTCACTTTGTCTCCTTTGCGAATCACGCCGTTCACAATCTTGAAGTAGGCGATGATGCCCCGGAACGAGTTGAATACGGAGTCGAAAATCAGTGCCTGCAAAGGCGCTTCCTCATCGCCTTCGGGATGCGGGATGCGCTCGACTACCGCCTCAAGGATTTCCTCCACGCCCATGCCCGTCTTGCCGGAGGCGCGGATAATCTCCTCGCGCTTGCAGCCCAGCAGTTCGACGATTTCGTCCTCCACTTCTTCGGGCATGGCGTTCACCATGTCGCACTTGTTGATAACGGGAATAATCTCCAAATCGTGCTCGATGGCCATGTAAAGGTTGGAGATGGTCTGCGCCTGCACGCCCTGCGAAGCATCCACAATGAGCAGTGCGCCCTCGCAGGCGGCGATGGAGCGCGACACCTCGTAGGAGAAGTCCACGTGTCCCGGCGTGTCAATCAGGTTCAGGATATACTTCTCGCCCTTGTACACATACTCCATCTGGATGGCATGGCTCTTGATGGTGATACCTCTCTCCTTTTCCAAATCCATATCATCCAGCATCTGTCCTTCGGTTACTTGGATGGTATTGGTGAACTCCAACAGGCGGTCGGCCAAAGTCGATTTGCCATGATCGATATGGGCTATGATACAAAAGTTACGTATATTCTTTTTCATTCGTTTCTAAAGTTTTTGGAGTGCAAAGATAGTGTATCTTGGACAAAGATACGAAAAGGAGCGCACAAAAAAATGCGTTGATAACATATCCAATGTATCAACGCATTTTTTATAACATTCCAATCACTTTCTTAGTTCAGCTTCACAAACAGTTCGCCTTCAACTTCTTGAGTAGAGATTTTGTCCTCTCTCAATAACCATCCAAGACCCAGGAACAAATCTTTATCCACCAATTTTGTAGCTTTTTTGATTTGTTTTGCGGTTAAACCTTCGGTTTCATTCAGTGCGTTCCAAATTTTTCCTGCGATTTCACCGGCTTTTTCTTTTAACATTTTCTCTTTGTTTTTAGTTAGACATGCTTGAAAATCCGTTTCCCCCGACGGAGAAGACCGATTTTATTTCGGCGGCAAAGATAGTTATTTTTATGTTATATAGCACGTTAACTCTCATTTTTTTCCATTTTCAGCCGGAGAAACGGCACGATTTGCCCTATTTCCGCTGTTTTTCCAGATACTCCGCCCATATTGCCGCCGCCTCTTCCACCATTTTGGCGCAGGGACGCTTGGCGTAATACTGCTCCGTGCGGGCTTCGGGGGTGGAAGAGCCTTCGGGCTTCTTCAGTCCCAACAGTTCGGCGCAAATCATCGAGCCGTTGCGTTTCCTGAATTCCTCCGCAAGCTGCTGCACCAGCGCATAGTTGGCGGCTTTGCCCTCACGATCCTTGCCGTCTACGGCACCTTTCTCCAGTCCCGCCAGCAGGAACATGCCGCAGGCGGCGCCGCACGTCTGGCGCATCCGTCCGATGCCGCCGCCAAACGAGGCGGACATGCGCAACGCCTGTTCCTGCGTAAAACCATACATATCTGCAAAGGCAGCCACGACGGACTGCGAACAATTATAGCCGCTCTTGAACAGTTCAACGGCTTTTTCCACTCTGTCTTTCATCGTCATATCTTAATCTGTTAATTCCAACATCATGGGGCAATGATCCGAATGTACGGCATCGTTCAGGATACGCGCCTCTTTCAGCATCGGACGCACCGCCTCGCTTGCCATGCAATAGTCGATACGCCAGCCTTTGTTCTTCGCCCGCGAGTTGAAGCGGTAGCTCCACCAGGTGTACTCCCGGCTGTCGGGGTGCAACAGGCGGAAGGTATCGATGAAGCCCTCGTTCAGGAAGCGGGTCATCCACTCCCTCTCTTCGGGCAGGAAGCCGCTGTTGGTGGCATTGCGCACCGGGTCGTGAATGTCTATCGCCTCGTGGCAGATGTTATAGTCCCCGCACAACACCAGTTTGGGACGGGTGCGCAGCAGTTCCACCGCATAGCGCCGGAAGTGTTCCAGCCACTCCATCTTAAAGGCCTGGCGCTCGTCGCCACTCGTTCCCGAAGGGTGATAGACACTCACCACGGACAGGTCGCCGTAATCGGCACGGACAAACCGTCCTTCGCTATCGTACTCCTCCATGCCCATGCCGTATTCCACATAATCCGGCTCGCGTTTCGTCAGGATGGCGACTCCGCTATACCCTTTCTTCCGAGCTGAATGCAGATAATGCCTGTATCCCAATGCATCCAACGCCTCCGCAGGATACTGCTCCGGCTGCAATTTGGTTTCCTGCAGGCACAGCACGTCCGGCTGTTCCTTTGCCAGCCATTCGGGAAGCCCTTTGGACACGGCGGCCCGCAAACCGTTTACGTTGTAGGTTATAATCTTCATATCCGTATATATTTTTTTTAATTATCCGCCCGGCAGCAATCGTTTGTCAGGTTGCAATCGTTCGTCCGCTTGCAATCATTCGTCAGGTTGCAATCATTCATCCGGCAAGCAGCGTTCATTACAAACTCGATATCAGCAGCATAATATTCAATACCGTCACGATGGCAGCAATCGTATAGAGCACGAATGTGCTCCATTTGCTGTTCACATACTGCCCCATCACTTTGCGGGACGAGGTGAGGCTCACCTGCAGGAACACCGTAAACGGCAACTGGATGCTCAGTATCATCTGCGAAATCAGCAGTCCCTTGAACGGGTCGCCGATAAAACAAATCAACAGCAGCGCGATGCCCAACGAAAGGATTACCCCCACCTGCGAGTGGCTGTCCCTGATGTGGTAGGACTCGCCGAAGATACCGGCAAAGATGGAACCTGCCGCCATGCCGCTCGTAATCGTCGAGGAGATGCCCGCCATCAGCAATGCCAGCGCAAACACCACGCCGGCGCTGCTACCCAGCAACGGATCCAACAGCGACTTCGCCTGCTGCAACTCCTCCACCTGAATCCCGCCCTTGAAGAAGGTAGCGGCAGCCAGCAGAATCATCGCACTGTTAATGGCCCACCCCACAATCATGGAGAAGAGCGTGTCGAACAATTCGTACTTCAGCACCCTGCGGATAGAGGCATCGTCCTGCTTGTTGTACTCGTGGCTCTGTATCACCTCCGAATGGAGAAACAGGTTATGGGGCATCACCACGGCTCCGAGCACACTCATGATAATGAGCATACTTCCCTGAGGGAACGAAGGAGTCACCCACCCCTGCACCGCCACAGGCCAGTCTATCCTGACAAGGAAAAGCTCGTAGATGAACGAAAGCCCTATGACGGACACGAAGGCGATGATGGCCCTTTCAATCTTCTTGTAGGAGTTGGTGAAAAGCATTATGGACACGAAAACCGTGGTCAGCACCGAACCCCATATAATGGGGATTCATCGTCTACATCGTAATCGATGAGGTCGAGAATCAGTTCTTCCATATCCAGCCCGTCTTTCTTCTTGAAAGTGAACACACACTTGTGGTCGAACAAGAAAGCCAGCGAACCGGTCGTACCCAAGTTTCCGCCGAACTTGTTGAATACCGAACGCACATCGGCAACGGTACGGGTAGTATTGTCGGTCAACGTATCGACGAAGATAGCCACCCCGTGCGGGCCGTATCCTTCGTAAGTCATTCCCTTGTACTCGCTCTGGTCCTTGCCCATCGCGTTCTTGATGGCACGCTCGATGTTGTCTTTCGGCATGTTCTCACGCTTGCAGGTAGCGATGACCGAACGCAAGGTCGGGTTGTTTTCGGGTTCCGGTCCGCCCGCCTTTACGGCAAT